>Ga0209700_104601_pt1 | contig 24567 bp, 21 predicted proteins | sample SiratroredBW_FD_187528 | JGI IMG/M metagenome (GOLD analysis project Ga0209700, IMG submission 187528) | Root nodule microbial communities of legume samples collected from California, USA - Siratro red BW (SPAdes) (version 2) | ecosystem: Host-associated > Plants > Roots > Nodule | place: USA...
TTTTTTTTTTTTTTTTTTTTTTTTTTTTTTTTTTTTTTTTTTACTTTTGATCAAGTACACATTGGTAGCTTACTCTATAATTCTTTTGGTCCACTGTAGTGTTTTCAGGGTGCTAACGGTACACATGTAATAATTGGTGCTTTATATTTCACTTTTTTTAAGATGTTTATATCTGTTTTTTTATCTTTAATTGATCTTAAAATATCTCTAACATTAACTAATTAAATTATCTTTGAAAATTACTAGTTGTGTCATATATATTATTTTCTATGATTTTTGGTTTGTCAATAGAAAAAACATAATTAAGTCTAAATTTTAAGTGAGTTAATCATCAACATCATTTTAGGGCTTATATTATTAAGTTAAGTGATTAGGGGTTTAATACTTGTTAAGCATTTGGAAATTAAATCTCAACACATGCAGTAATCCTATTTTTTTTAGGAAAATTAGTCGATGACATTAATAATGTAAATCCTCGAATGCCAAAGTATTGATAAGAAATTTTAAACTTTACTAGATTCTAACAAGATATAAAGCAAGTAATGCAATGAGCAGTTTTCCAACATTATGAAATTTAAAAATAGGCAGTTGTGAATGTTCTTACTCTTAAATGTTTCTGGGGTATCAAAGCGCAAAATGTTCTGGCTATCATTGGCGACCTTGATCAACCTGGGAATTATACTTTGGAGGAAATTTAGACCATTGTCTTTAAGCTTTGGTAAGTGAAAGCCTTCTTTGTAGATCGTGTCTATCTCTTCGAAACTTTTAAATCCAAGATCTTGGTCAGTGAGAATTGCATCTAAGGATTCTAAAACTGCACTGACTCCTGTGGATATTGTGCTCATTGTGAACTGTGACTGTTTTTCATCAGAAAATGCATCATCTCGAGGAACATAGATGTCTGAACTTCTCTTCTCAGTAGAAGGGTCTGAAAAAAATACAATTAATAAGAGCAAAAGTATAGTGATTTTAAGATTAATTGTTTCAGTTGTTCTTAAAGTTTTATTGTTCCAACCAAATAATACTTTTTTTATTTTAAAAAATGAGAAAAAAAATTGTATATAAGTCTAGAAAGCTTTTATTTTTTACCAATTACAATGTTAAGTTTGTTTGACTTTCACATAATAATATTAAGAGAAATTCTTATCATGTTTATTTAATTGGTTGGCAACATGTAATTTATTTTCTTACATTATTGACAATGTTTATGAAACTTAAACATATGAGTTTTATGGACGAATGAAATTAGTAAAATGAGGAAAAATAACCTGAATCGGTGTGCTCTCGACCAGTACGACACCTTCTTGGATATGGATATTGTTTCGAGCCACCAAGAACAGGTCTTTTGAGTTTAAGGTCAGAATCAGGATCTGCAAGATCGTTGTACACATCATAATCATAAATTCTGTCAGAGGTCTTACGTTCTCCTTCTCCATTTCCTCTTAGTTGCTTCAAGGCCTCTTCCCTCAACCTTCTCAATCCATTTGGTGTTTGTGATGGCAAATATGACTGTTCCATATTCCATGTGCATGGATTAGTTAATCACAAAAATAGTGTAAAGTTTAAAAGAATGAAACAGGTTAGTGCATCCTATGACATCATTTGCCTAGTACTATTTTTTTTGTTAGGTATAATTCATGAACTATGTTAACACTAAAAGAAAAAAGTTGTTTAGAGACTAATTTTTAGCTAAGAAATGAAATGGTTACTAAAGTTGTTTAGAGACCAATTTCTAGCTACAAAATAAAATTGTTATTAATTATGACTAAAATAGTCACCAAATTAGATTTTGGTTTCTAAATAACTACAAAATAAAAATAATGATTGAATTTAGTGACCAATTAAGTCAAATAATTGGTATCTAATATTAGCTACCAAGATTTTAGTGACCTATACCATTAGATTCTAAATTAGTCTCTAACTTAATTAGATACCAATTTAGAATCTAATGGCATAAGTCACTAAAACCTTAATATCTAATGTAGATACAAATTATTTGACTTAATTGGTCACTAAATTCAATCATTACTTCTATTTTGTAGTTATTTAGCAACCAAAATTTAATTTGGTAACTATTTTGGTCACAATTGACAACCATTTTATTTGGTAGCTATATATTGATTTCTAAATAGCTTTTTTGTTGTAATGTAAGACTACTAATTGTTTTTCATGGAAATGTTCCTATATGTAAAAATCAATGAAACTTAATTTCAATTAATTTTATTGTAAAATTTCACAAAATACTAGTCGTGTAATAAACATTTTAGTTGTGTAATAAGTATTTTAATGATAATAGTCAAAAAATATAAAGTGAGAATAAATTCTGAAGATTTCCAATAAAGTTTCAACAGTAATATGAAGCCCTAACTTCATTTATATACAACTAGTTTGAGAAACAAACTAATCAAATCAAGATTGAGATCATACATTCAATGGGACTAACATGAATTTCACTCCATAAAACATTTTTATTGAGAAGGTATTAAAAAGTGTTGCTAAAATTTAGTGAATAAACAAAACCACAACCTTTAATGATTCTAAACAAATGTACAAAGGAAGGATATATGTTGAGTTGGGAGGAAAAGGATGCAAAGAATCTAAAAGATGATGGTGAATGGTTGAAAGATGTTTCATCTATTTCCAGTGTTTGGTAAGAGTTTAGTGTTATGATGTAAGATTTTTAGCATTTTCCTTTACGTGACATACTAATCTACTCAATTGACAATCTTACGAACAAAAAGGAAATAACTCATGAGAACAAATAAAATACCATTACATAATATCGCTAGTCATCACATTTTGTTAATGAGAGGAGGGAGAACAGAGGAACATCTTTGGCATCGCTGTGTTCAGTAAGATATACTAAAAAAAACATGTTATTTAAAGATCAATTTTTAGCTTCCAAATAAAGTAGTTACTAATTCTGACCAAAATAGTCACCAAATTAGATTTTGGTTGCTAAATAACTACAAATAGAAGTAATGATTGAATTTAGTGACCAATTAAGTCAAATAATTGGTATCTAACATTAGCTACCAAGGTTTTAGTGACATATACCATTAGATTCTAAATTATTCTCTAACTTAATTAGATACCAATTTAGAATATAATGACATAACCTTGGTAGGTAATGTTAGATATCAATTATTTGAGTTAATTGGTCACTAAATTCAATAATTACTTCTATTTTGTAGTTATTTAGCAACCAAAATTTAATTTGTGACTATTTTGGTCATAATTAGCAACCATTTCATTTGATAGCTAAATATTAGTCTATAAATAACTTTTTTCTTGTAGTGATGATAGGAGAATAACAAGATTTTATTTCCAGTAAAAAGTTTATAATTGAATTATTTTCACCAAAGAAGATTTAGAACTAATTAAAGAAAGCCTTATAAGTAAAAAAATGAATTTTTTTTTTCCTTAAAATTATGAAGGTTAAAATGACACATTTTATGATACTAACCTTGTCAGTAAAAAAGACTCTCTTCACAGGACTCTGTTGAACCCATGAATCACAGGTGACATGCACAGGGCCATCAGGGAAGCCATCCAAGACTATGCTCTTCAAAAACATCTCCTTGTTGTGTTCATTCTCAACCAAAACAGCTCCCACTTTCCCAAACTCTGCTGGTAACTCAAATTTGGCCTCATATTGCACTTCATTCTCTTTTTCTTGGCTCTTCTGTGCATCACCCTTTATTGTCTTCCTCTCTAAATTTGTTTCTTCATTCATGAAAAGGAAATGTTAAGTTTGAATCTTCAGTAAAAGTAAAAATGAGAAAAATTTTGAGGAACATGTAGACTATTGTAAAATTGAGTTAAAAGAGTAGTCATAATCTCTTTTATATATGAATTCATAATCTCTTTTATAGATTAATTCAGTGTAATTATTTACCAATAATTTTGAGGAACTAAAGTAATATAATCAAATTAAGAATAATTTTAATATGTGTAATTTTCAAACAAATCTATTAGGTTTATGTTTTACCGATAGTAAGGTAAAATAAAAATTAACAATGTTATGTATAAAGTATGAGTTTGAATTTTCATTAAAAATAAAAAATGAGAAAAATTTTGAGAAATATGTAGAAAATAAGATTCAAAAACTCATTATTCTAAAATTTTGATTTAAAAGAGTAGTCATAATCTCTTTTATATATGAATTCGTAATCTCTTTTATAGATTAATTCAGTGTAATTATTCACCAATAATTTTGAGTAACTAAAATAATATAATGAAACTAACAATAACTTTAATACGTATAATCTTCAAGCAAATATATTAGGTTTATGTTTTACATTTAATAAACTAGTAAGGACTAGCTTCTCTTTTACATAACTATTGCATCATTCTTACCTTACACGTTATATATTAATAAATGATTTGAAATAATTACATCTTCTTTAATTATCAATAAAATTGATCTCTAACTCTATTCTTCGAAGAAAAAAATTCGAAAGCGATGAATTTGACTAAGGAGTTAGGGGGACCGACCTTACCCTGTGCCTTATAAGTTCAGTCACTAGATTAATTTATAGCTCATTAATAATTGATTTTCGTGGTGAAACTCCTAAAAATAATTTAACAGGAATATTCATTTCATATCAAATTTCTTTTCCATCGGTGTAAAAGTTTACACTTTCAAACGTAGGTTGAAGAATAACGTTGAAACTTTTACTTTTAACATATACCATTTTTATTATAAATTAATATGGTATACCCTCCCACGACAATCGAGGTTGTTTGGTGTTACCGTAGTAGAAATTTTCCTCTTTTTAAACTAAGATTCTTTTAACTCTAATCATCTTTTTCTTCTTCTCCATTTATTAAAGGACCCAATTAGTTTTGAAATATGTATTCTTACAACAGCCAAAAACAAAAGCTTCTAAAATTTTGAATGAAACAAAATGTATTTTAAAATATGATTTTATATAAACAAAAATGAAAACTGGAAATATTAAAGTATTTATTTTTCATTATAATTACAAATTTTCATTTAAATAAAAATACAATACGTTTTATTTGGTGTATGGAATTTTATATTCATATATTTAAATCAAACACCCCTCAATATATTTTAAATTTTGAACAAATTAAATTAAGAAATTATTTAAATATTGAAAAGGTAAAGTAATAAAATATTTATTTTTCCAAATCCAACATTACGTCAAAATAATAGGATATCTACTTTTCAAATTTCAACACTACAGTTACAAAAATAGTATGTGCAAAATCTCTATGAAAGTCAAACATAAAAATGGCGTAAGGAAACAATAATACTCATTTTTTATTAACCAATTTCTTATATTTTTATATTTAAATGCTTAATATTTTTTTTTTTGTATTTATCTTTTACTTTTACATTTCTTGCATCAATTAAATTTTCAAATAGTTGTTTTCTACTATATTTTATATTTTATGATTCGTGTCTTCTCTTTATAGTTATTCAAATCCTTTTTATAAACTAATTTAAGTGATTTTTAAATAATTGAATTTTAATATTTTCTTTCCTTACTAAATCATTTCAATTCTCAAATTATTTTATTTCTGATTTAATTTTAAGAATTTCTTTGTACCTCACATCAATTTTATATTTACATTTATTTAAAGAGATCAATTATTTTATGTAAAAATAGCCATAAATTTTTTTTATCACAATTAAGTCAGGTTATATTTGGATTTCATTTAAATTGTTTAAAATAATTTAATTCACCTTAGCATAAAACAATGTGTTGTTCATAATAAAAATCAATTGTCCTAGCTTTCCAAAGTATGAAAATTCATTCACTAGAGTTTTAAAATATATTGATTTAAACCTCTAACATCTAAGGAATCTGACTAAAATAAGTTTACATTTAACACAAGAATAGGTTTATAAAATGAAATTTCCACCTATTGATTTTTGGTTAATATGATATTTTTAATAAAAAATATAAATGTTTACCATATTTTATATCGTGTTTATTATTAAAAGTTGGACTTCGAGGATACTTAAGTGTATTACAACATTGCAATATTCTCTTCGATGTTATAATTATTATTTTAGTCTATGATTTATATTCAATAATTTGTTAAGATTCATTTTTATAGTATTAAAAATAATTTAAGTTTAATTCATTTTTATAAAATTGGTTTATGAATGATAATTATTCTCACTTATATAAAATTATTAGTTTCATTTTTATACAAATTTCCATTGTTTTAAGTATTTAAGTTTAAGAATCTTGACACCATTACGAATTATTGAGGATAAGATGCATAAACTTTATAAACAACGGAGGAGGATAAACAGAGAAAAAAAACATAACAGTATTAAGAATTTATTTATTTTTTAACAGTAAAAAATGAATAAATATAAAAAAAACACTCTAAAAATGCTTCAATTTTTATACACAACATCGAATCCAATCCTTGAAAACAACATCGAATCAAGAAACAAGTACCAAGAAAATCTATACACCTTTTTAAACATGTTTAGCTGACAAAAAAAAAAAAAAAAAAAAAAAAAAAAAAAACTAAGAAACACAATGACATCCATACAGCTAAAACCACCAAAAACACTAAGAAACAGAATGAAGAACTTACTTGAATCTAGATCATTGCTCACAAGCTCCAAAACAAGAGTTTTCCCAACGAGCTCTTCAATCCCTCGAACACCACCTTCAACAAGATTGCTTAGGAGTCCACCACCACTTCGCTTCACGCTCACAGTCACCTTCACATTCCTCCATTTAGGGTTGCTGTTGGAATTCCCACTATGCTTCTCCATCACTGCTTTCACACACCGAAACACACACCCTATGGAAACCTCTCTTCGTCCCTTAGTGAAAGAAAGTTTACCTTGACTCAAGAACCAGCCATTCTGAGTGCATTTATAGCCCAAAAACAATGCAGAAAATGCACTGTTCGTGAAGGATTGGTGCTCCCATTGATTCTTAGCTAGCTTCATGTGCTGTTATTTCTGGGGATATGGTTGTGCCCCCAACGTAACAATGCCCCAGTTATTTAATCACGTGCCAGAGACTTTCCCCTTTTTGGGGTCTTTCGTGGCTTCAAAATGGACACCTCACCCACCAATGGTTACGTACAAAATTTAAATAAAACCAAACATCATAAATAGCCGTAAAAAGTAGGGTTTCCCTATTTGTATAGGATAATGAATTATTGCACAGGTCATTTGCCTGTCATTGATGGCTTTGAAGTTCCCTTTTTCTTTCACTATGAGTGTGGGTTTAGATTTGTCTTGTGTAACTTTTCAGACCTGTAGATGTTTTTCTTTTTCCATATAAAGATGTGGAAACACTTGTCGAGAAGACGTAATGAATGGAATTATATGCTATTTTAGTGTTTTAATTATAGTTTAGATAAGCTTTTGCTTACAATTACAGTATGTGATTAGCGTCTTACACTTTGATATTAGACTATATATCATCATCAATAATTTGTTAATTAAGTATAATTGTCTTCTTCGAGTTAGTCTTTAACGTGTACAAAATAAATTACTAAGAAAATTCTAAAATTTTGTGACATCTACGTCATGAAATCGTTTTAAAATTGGTTAAGTACGTCGGTAGAATCTATCCTTTTTTATCAATATTCAATCCTCCGGATAATTTTAAGATCATTCAAAAATACTTTAGTAAATAAAAGAATTAACTAAAAAATTAATATTTAAAACAATAAAATATTTTTTTCAAGTTATGGAAAGATCAAGAATCTCATAGAATTTCGTACGAAAAAAGAATTTATTTTCACTTGTAAATCTAAGTTTTTTTTTTCTTTTTTATCAACACTTGTAAAGCTAAGTTATTGACAAATAATGTATCTTCATGTAAACAAGTGTTAGTTTAATAATTTTTAATTGTCTTTTAATCTATAAATAATCTGAACTAGATTAGATTATGAGAGGCAAAATTGAAGTTCTTTTCTTTTTCTCCTTTTTATATAAAAACATAGATCATTCAAATTCAATTCCTATATCTTATTTATGACTTACACGAGAAAGGTATTTCAAAATCAATAAACTTTAATAATCATTTTGACCAAGAAATACTCATATACTTGAACTAAACCTCGAATAGAAAAAAAGTGAAGATTGATTTCTCCTAAATTTTCCAAATCTCATGTCTATAGTTATAGTTATCATTTGCACAAAATCTATTAGTCTCGTATTTAGTAATTTGGTTCTCTTCTTCTAAGTTAAGATATATAACAAGCATTTCTTTAAACGTTGAAAAGGAGGATAAAATTTATGTTTCGACATTTGAGAGAATCTTTTAAAAGTTGGAAAATATTTGCATAAAATCTTTGCATAAAATCTTTGTTGAGTTTCGACATTATTCACTTATATAATAAAGTTTTTCAATTATTAATTATGCTGTTGGGTGACTTGTTTGATAATTCAAATTTTCATTTATATAATTTTTTTGAAAAATATTAATTATAGAATTGCTGACTTTGAAAATTTATTATAAGAAAAATATGTCATCGATTTTAGCTACCAAAATTTGATAGTCATAATTAGTGACCAATACTAGCTATCGAACCAAAATCAAATTTATTTTAACCATCAATTTCATTTAGAATACTAACTAAGGAAAAAAAATATAGTCACCAATTTTAACAACAGAAACATGTTTGTCACTGAATAACAATTTAAATAGTCACTGAAATCAAATTTATTTTAACAATTAATTTCATTTCAAAAACTAAATAAGGAAAAAAAATTAGTTAATAAATATAACGACCTAACTGGATAAGTCACTAAATAACGATCAAAATAATATTCAAATTTAAAGTTATTTTAATCACCGATTTCATATTAATGACTAAATTACAAAAAAAAAATAATCATTGAATTTAGCGATCGTAATTTAAAGGTGGCTAACTAGTGACCGAAACAACAACCAATTTAAATTTATTTTAGCAATCGATTTGAATTTGATTGTTAATAAACTAATTTGTTTCGGTCACTAAATTATTATTATTAATACTGATTAAAATAAAAAAAATATCATTAATAATAATATTGATAATAATAATAATAATAATAACAATAAAAAATATTATTATTATTATTGTTAATAATAATTATAATAATAATAACAACCATAATAATATTAATAATTATATTTATTATTATATGTTTACTTCTAACCAATTTATTAACTAACATTAATAATAAGATTAATGATAATAATAATCGTAATACTTAAAATTATTGGATAAAAAGTACACACAATCTAAGTGTTACTCACACAAAAGTTTTTAAGTAGTGATTCCTTCTCCATTCTCCTCCTTTACTTCTTTATAAATTAATGAGAACATATCAACATCTACAACTCCTAGTAATTGTTAAATTGTTTTCATTTAATGGTTGTAAGCATGTGCCCTTTTCCCTAAAAGCTACCAAAATTCATTCAATGTCACATTTTCAATTGTTTACTTATTTTAGACTTATCATCACCTATGCCTACTTGAGGTTCAGATGTTAGTGAATGACATAGTATGGGATGTTGCCGATCAAGAAATGAAAATTTTCTTTTCCGTTAATCCTTTTGAACTCATAGTTGTCTACATCGACTAATGCTTAGAGAGTCAGCGTATGCTACAACTATATGTTTTCCTGGTAACGTTTTTGTTTCCATAAATCCTTTTAGAGTCATTTTGTCTATGTCTACTTAAGCATCATAGACTAGTGTATAACATTATCTAGCATGTTGTTAGAAAAAGAAATGATTTTTTTTTCTTTTGACACATCATCATCGTCTATGCTTTCTCAAGTCAGAGGGGTCAATGCATGGACAAGATAATAAGATCACATCAAGAATAACCATGAAATACCTTAATTCATGTTAATTAAATGTTAAGAATACTTAAAGCACTTATAAGATTATAAATACCAAAACAATGGTGTGAATTCTCAGCCTCTTCTGCTTTTAAATTACATGCAATCCAAAATGCTACTCAGACAAATGTTTGTAACTGTGATCCCTGTTGGATCGAACGCTTACTATTACGTCAAAAGCTATAATCCATAGTCAAGACGTAAATCTTTTTACTTATACTTTTTCTTCATGCACAACCAATACGACAAATTATAAATAATTAGAAAAACAAGCCATCTGTTGCAAGACCAAATCTGAGATTTCTTGGATCCCTTCCAAACTCAGGATACAAAGAGTCGATTTTCTTCCATTGTGGTGAATCGGCAGCATGTTGTAACAACCCATCACATTTTCTCCCATTTGCATGTCAGGTCAAGTTCTTTGCATCATTAACATTGACAAAAAAAAAACGTCTTTATTGTGGTATGATTGGAAGATACCACAATACTTTTGCGAGAGGACCCTTTTTCATGTCATCATCATCAACGTCATTATCCTTTACTTTGTATCTTGATGCCCCGCATCTAGGACACTTATGCAATCCTTCAAACTCTTTTTTGTATAATATGCAATCATTGGGACAAGCATGTATTTTCCGGTACTCCATACCTATTGGACACAATATCTTCTTGGCCTCATAGTGACTGGTTGGCAATGTATTACCTTCTGGAAGTATTTGATGAAACAGTTCTAGCAATTCGGTGAAACTTTTATCAGTCCATCCATTTCTTTGCCTTGATATTAAATAATCGCAATACTGTTGACAAGCGGAAAAAAGTTGAACAACCGGGATACAATTTTGTGACTGAATCATCTTTCAATGAATCATACACATGTGCTCGGTGGAAACTATCTTCTCTAATATCACGAATCATGTCTTCCATGCAATCCTCAGAATATACATTAGAATATTGACATTCAGTTGTAGATACACTAGAATATTGTTCCAAAACTTCACCATGCTAAGTCTATATTGTATAGCTCTTCAAGAAACCATCACAAAGAGCATGCTCTCATATAAACTCAATATATGTCTTTTCACATTTAAACAATTCACACACGGACAAAAATAGTTGTTATTTACTCCTACTCCATTCCTCTTAGCAAATTGTAAAAACTCTTCAACAACTTTCTCATACTCATCACTGATTCGACATGCAGTTATCCAACTTCAATCCATGACTACGTATATTAAAAAAATTCATACATATTAAACAAGGCATAAATGAAACTTAAAATTTTCAGGGATCGAACATCCCCGGGCTCAATACCAACACGTCATCATAAGCATAAATATTAGAAAAAATATAAAATGTCAGAGATTGAACATCCTCAGACTCAAGCCCAACACGTCATCATAAGCATAAATATTAGAGAAAATATAAAATGTCGGGGATCGAATGTTCTCGGACTCAAGCCCAACACGTCATCATAAGCATAAATATTAGAGAAAACATAAAATGTCGGGGATCGAACATCCTCGGACTCAAGCCCAACAGGTCATCATAAGCATAAATATTACAGAAACATCAAATGTCAGGGATCGAACACCCCCGGACTCAAGCCCAACACATTTTGATCAAGATACAAAAACTAAAACAATTCAAGCATTTGATAAATAAAAAAAACATACCTCTTGTAGACAAAGGTAAAGCGCGAGAAGATGTTGAAATGCCAAACAACAATCTAGCAAACCAAAAATTGAAAATGGAAATGTGTTATAGAGGTATAATTTTTGATAGATTTTGAAATAGCATGTGAGGAGGGAGTGACAAACCGAATTTAGGAAAGTAGATAAGGAGAGTGAAAATGAGATCAGGGGAGAAGCCCCTATCAAGAGCATGAGTGGCCAAGGGAGAGCTTCTTAGTGGCTGGAAACTACGAATGACTAACAACGAACTTCTTAGAGAGGAATGAATAACAAAATGGCAATGGATAGGCGATGAATCTTGAATGAAGAATGTGGAGAAGTAGAAGCGTTGAGAAGCGTTGAACGTGCTCCAAGGAAAACAAGACGCTTCTTAATGGTGGTGGGGGTGATGACAGAAGGAGAAGAGAAAGAAAGGGACGCCAAGAGCGACGGACGACTGTGAGAGACGGCGGGACGATGACAAGAAACAGCTAGGGACAACGGTGAGAGAGTGAGGGAGTGCTGCGCGAGAGAGTGAAAACGAGAGTGTTGCGTTGATAGTGAGTGCGGGCTCCCTAAAATAGGGGATACAAGCGCGGTTGTTTGTGGGAACCGTACTCGTATCCCACATACCATCGTGGTTCTGGAAACAACCGCGATGATATCTCCCTACAATATTTCAAATTTAAATATTTGTGTGCCTTACCATCGCGGTTCTCCCACCAACCGCAGTGGTATGGTTGCACTTAATTTCAAAAATGTCACCGCGTTGTTTTTAATTAAGGTTGCCTCTTAACAACGATGATATCTTGTCGTGAAATGTATTTTTTCTACAAGTGAAGGATTATGTCATCTACGTAAACTTGTACAAGATTAATATTATTAACTTTTTTCTAATAAAAAGATTTTGATAAACTTTTCCTCTCTCAAAATTTTGAGATAGAAAGAAATTGATAAGCCTCTTATACCATTGTTTTAGGGCTTATTTGAGTCCATATAATGCCTTCTTCAACACATGATCCAAATTTTGATGGTCCTCAAATCTAGGAGGTGAGATACATACACTTCTTCATTGATAAAGCCATTTGAAAAGAATGTTAGACATAGATCGAGAGGGCGAAGTAAAATTGAACTTTGAAAGAATTTTGTCAAATACACTAAATGATTGAAAGATAGAATAGAATTATTGAATTGAAACAATTTACTATGGGATTATGAGCAACAAAACGGAAAAAAATAATTGAATTTAAAAATCAATCGATTAAAATAGCTTCCAGAACGCCACAACAACAAAACAATTAAGTCAACCTAAAGAATAATCAATTCAAATTTTTTGGACAAAAATCCACCAAGACATAATAATCAGTTAAACATTGAAAACAATGAATTTAAAATCTTAGAATTCTTGTTTGAAAAAATTAATCAAATAAATCTCAAGAACAATCAATTAATTCTTAAGTCAATATAACACTTAAAGAATGCAATCAGTTAAACTTGCGAAACAACAAATTGAAATTTTCGCAAATCCTTTCAAGCAGATCACAATCAATTAGAACAATTAAACAACCAATTAATGATTTCCAGCAAAATTCAGTATACAAAAATAGTTGATTGAATTCATAAATAATCAATTAAAAATTGTGCAGAGGCAAAAAATTAATTAGAAATGATTTACGATTTTGATATTGGATAAAAGAAGATAAAAAAACACCAAGATTTATATTGGTTCACTCTTCTTGAAGAGCTACATCCAGTCTCTTTTCCAACAAGCAAAGAAATTCCACTAAAGAGAACAAGTATTCACACAATACAACAAAGATATAATCTTGCACACCACAAGATCACACTATTGTTGATGGAAGAGCTCCTAGGTGCCTTTGCTTCTTGCACAAGCTTCAATGGAAGTTGAGCATGATGAAACCTTGAAGCACCGAATAGAAGAAGTGGATGAAACTCCTCATGATTTCTAAGCCATGGAAATGCAAGGAAGGAAGCCTGCAAGGAGGTCGATGGTGAAGTAGATGGTGAAAGCCTTGAAGGAGGTTGGGCCAACCTTCAAGAGAGAGATTCTAGCTTCTAGCTTCTAGGAGAAGAAACTCAATGTGAAACTTGAAGCAATGTGCTGAAAATTTGGCAGCATTCCATTACTCAAATCAAGTCTACAAGAGAGGTTTCTAGACCTCTTATTTATAGAAGAAAGGATGAGCTATTTAGCTTCCCATGCAAGCTATCTAGGTAGGTATGGGAGAAGCTAGGTCTAGAAACCCTAACTTATAAGACAAGCTTCTAACCCTAGCTTATAAGACAACCTTCTAACCCTAGCTTCTATGACAAGCTTCCCAAACCTAGCTTGCACTTTAAGGCTCTCACAAGGTGGTGACAAGTGGCATAAAGGGAGAGCTCCTTGTGCTACTTGGACTAGTTGATCAAGCACAACATTATTTATGGACCTCAAGGCCCAAACTTACACTACATGGCCCAAAAATACAAGGTCCAAATTTATTCTACTTGGCCCAAATTATTCTAAACTATTCTAAAGAATTTATACAAATTAGAGGACCTTTCCTTAACATTTTATTTTCTTCAAAGGGATTTCTTCATGTTTGTATTTGGGCCCGAGCAGCTGATTAAATGCCCAAATAGGATGAGATAGGCCCAATCTTCTGTAAAGCTCTTAATTCTCCCTTTGACTTTTTGTCCTTGTTATTCATTGATTAATATCGCTGGGGCGTACTCCTTCAACTATAGTGCAAAATTCTACTGCACCATGTCAAAAACAACCTCAACCAATGCAGAATCCTACTGTACCCCTACAAGGATAAACCCTATACACTTGTAGATCCAAAACACCTTTAATCAATATAAAATTTGAATAAAAACACAATACTATAATTACAACAAAAAATCAGTAGATAAGAATGAATTACAATGACTTCCCTCAACGATTAAAGTGAATAAACCAGTGCAGAATAATCACAATCAAGGATGAGCTCAAAGAATCTCTTTCTTGGTTCTTTATGAATCAAAACTCTTTGGTAATCAAAACACTTTTGGTTTTGCTTGTTGTTCTCAAGGTTCACAAATTTGCCTTACTATTTTTCTGTGTTTGAAAACTGTTTTTTGAAAGCCTTTATATAAGTTTTCAAAAAAGTTTTTATAATCTGTTACAGTGTTATAAAAACAATCTATTAAAAATATAATTAAATCGATTGATTTCATGCTAACATAATTTTTTCAATTTGTTGTTTATTTAAAACAATATGTTGAAAACATTTTTTTACCAAAACAAATTAGTCCATGTTTAGTTTTAGAATTTGAGAGCATTAAGAATTTTTAAAGCTCGTATCAAAAATATATGATGTATACACATAATTTAATCAACACACACTCACACATTAAATCTAAAACACCTTCAATTCTTCTTTGTCTTGGTTCAGGTTGACTTCATCAAATACAAAGTTATCAATATATAATATTAACACCATCAGGAAAGACACTCTTTACATCTATATGAAAAAGCTTAAAATCGCTAATACAAGCATATGCAATAAGTAATCTTAGAACTTCTAGTCTAGCTACAGGGACATAAGTTTCATAAAAACACACCACTTCTTCTTGATCCCTTTACCTACATGTTTAGCTTTATTTCTTGTGATAATATCCAGTTTATCCATTTTATTCCTAAAAATCTATGTTGTACCTATTACATTCATGTTTTTAGTCCTAAGCACAAGCATTCAATTATAGTTTCTAACAAATTGATTTAGTTCTTCATGCATCGCAGAAGTCAAATGTTCATCCTTTAAAGCATCACAAATATTTTTGTGTTCAACTTACGAAACAAAGCCAATGTGTTGTAAAAATTATTTAAAGAATGTCTAGTAGATACTCCGTTTCCAATTTGTCCAATAACATTGTCAAGTGAGTGATCTTTAGCAATTCTCCATTCTTTGGGCAGGTCTTTATGAGATTCTTGTCAAGCTCCAGATTCAACTGACTGCTTGACTTGTTCAGGTTTAATTTCATGAAGACATCTGGCAGTTCATCATCACTTGTACCATTCTCAGTTAGTACATGCAGTTCTTGATTAGATTCATCAAATACCACATAAATAGATTCTTCAACAGTTATAATTCACTTGTTATAAATTATGTATGAATGACTATTCCACAAGTAACCTAAGAAAATTCCTTCATCATATTTTGCTTCAAACTTGTCAATGTTTTCTTCACCATTATTTAACATATAACACTTGCATCCAAAAACTTTAAGATGACTTATGTTTTGTTTTCTGCCCTTATATAATTCATAAGGAGTTTTCTTAAGGATAGGCTTAATCAACACTCTGTTTAACACATAACATGAAATATTGATAACATCAACCTAAAAATATTTAGGAAGAGAAGTTTCATTAAATATGATTTCAACTAATTCTTCCAATGACCTATTTTTCCTTTCTACTACTCCATTTTGTTGTGGAGTTATAGGCACAAAAAAATTATGTCTAATGCTATACTTTTCAAAAAGGATTTAAATTTTTTACTTTGAAACTCATCCCATGATCACTTCTTATAAAAAAGTGCAACAACTTTTTTCATTTTGCAGAAGAATGGCTTCCCTTTGTAAACATAATGCAACAACCTTATAAAAGTGATACAAAATTTTTCTATTTGGAAGAAACTTTACTTTACTTTCCCTTTTGACAAGCTTCACATATATTATCCTTCACAAACTTGAGTTTTGGCAATCTATTATCTAAATTTCAAGAAACCAACTTATTTAAATTGTGCATGTGAATGTAATGAATTCTCCTGTGCCATAACCAAAAATATTTCTCTTTAGTTAACAAACATTCAACACTACATGATGCATGATGAATATCTAACATGTAAGTGTTGCTCACACACTTACCAAGTAGCATTATTTTTTTTTAGTTTTTAATTCGTAAATCAAGCAATAATTAGGTTCAAATATCACCTTATGGCTCTTGTCACACAATTGACTAATATTCAGGAAATTATGCTTTAATTGTCAATTAAGAGTACATTATGTACTGGAATAAAGGAACAATTCCCCATATCACCAAAACCTTATCACCATAGGTGACATAACCTTCTTATTTCAATTTCAGATTCACAAACTTGCCAGCATCATTTGTCATGTGCCTTGAACAACCACTAACCAAATACCACAACTGCTTCTTGGCATTCAAGTGCACCTACAAAACAAATTATACGAGATATAGTATCCTTATTAACTTGGGTCGAATAGTTTTAACTTCCCCATTGACACATTTTAAAATCTATTTTACTTTGTCATTAAGAACATCATATCTTCTAATTTTGCAATTCTTAATAGTATGACATTTTCTCATGCAATAGAAACAAGTGATGAAAGGTGAAACACTCAAATTTCTATAAGAGAAGAATTTTATGTATTCACTTACTTTGTAATGAAAACAAATTTATAACCAATTCCATCTAAGCAGTTGTAAGCTCTATTATGATGTCATGTTCTTACTAAAAACATAAAACTCATTTGAGCAATATTCTCCCCAAAGATCCTTTTATACTCTTGATTTGAAAGTTTTAAATGCACCAAAATCTTGTGACTTCTCCCCTAGAAAATAGACCCATATTTTGGTAGAATAATCATTAATGTAAGTAATAACATATTTTTTCGGATAATGGATTTATTGGCTCGCATAAGTCTGAATGCATAAGTTCTAAAACATTATTTGCTCTCCATGATTTTTTGTTGAAAAATTTAGATTGATGTTGTTTACTAACAACACATTCTTCACAAATTTGAGAAGGAACAAAATATTTTGGAAGACTTGTTACCATTTCTTTCAATTTAAGGAACCTTAGCCCTCCAAAAAGCAAGGGCCCATAAGGATAATGTTAAAGGCAAGAAAGATCTTTTCCTTTATCCATTAAACTAGATTTAATGCTTTCAATCTATAGAGGGAAAAGACGATTTGAGCTCATTTTTAAAAAAACAACAACACCTCTAAAAAGATCATAAATTTTACAAGAACCTTTACTAACGGTGATAATGTAGCCCTTTTTTTTTGTAATTGTCCAAAACTTAACAAATTACTTTTCAAATCAGGAACATATAACACATTAGAAATTGTTTCAATAAAATCATTTTTGGTTTTTATTTTAATATTACCTTTTGCCATCACTTTCACCTTATAGCAATCCCTAAAGTTCACAGTAGACAAAAAATCTTCATTTAGAAACTAAAAAGATGTATTCCTGCTTATATCATTACTACAACGTATATTGACATACCATAAATCCAATTCATTTTTTTATGTCTTGAACAGTCCTTAGCAATGTCTCAACTTCTTTCATTTATGTTAGATTTAACCTCTCCACCTTTTCTTTGTCACAAAAAATTGGTAGAATTTTCAGAAACATAATGACCAAATTTATGACATTTAAAATATTTTACTTTTGATTTGTAATGCTCCTTCAAACTTCCTCTTGATCATTATGACTCTTGAAACTGTTGTTCAAGTCTCTAGCTCCTAATCTCCCTCGTCCTCTACCTCTACCCCCTCATCTAAAATTGTTGGAATGAGTATTATTAGAAGTTTTCAACACTTTCTCCACAACTTCTAGCTGTTTAACTTTTTGTTTAAGCACCAATAATAAAGTTGGCAGTTTATCAAGTGTGATAGTGTTAGTGTCATTCGATTCTTTGATAGCACATACAATAAAATTAAATTTTGGTCCTAAAGATCGAAGTATTTTCTTTACAACATTTGTTTCTTTAGTTCTATCACCATATATGTGCATCTCATTGACAATCATCATCACACGTGCAAAGAGTTTTGTGATTGATTTTCCAAACTTTATTCAAATTGTTTTAAACTCACCATAAAAGGGCTTTAGGTTCTTGGCCCCTTGCTCTTGCACATCCTTGTTACTTATTCTTCACTGAATATCCTTAGATTTTTCTTTTATGAAAATGGTTTCCATAATAGACCAATCAATGGCTTGAAAAAATAGATTTTTTTTAGTCTTTTAACTTTGGTGCGTCTAATTACTTTTGTTGTTCATCTATGAGCACTTCAGTGTTTTTAGCCACACCATGTTCAATTACATGTGAGTACTCCATGGAACTTAGGAAAATTTTCTCGAAATACACTAATGGTCATATCACCATCAAAATGAGGGATTACTGGCTGCACAAAGGATCCTTCACTTGTCATTGGCTACTGTAAAGAAAGTCCAAAAAAAACCTTGCTCTTGATACCACCCTTAAAAAATTTTCTCTTTTTCTATATTTCATTCAAAATGATATAGTCTTTTCAAATAGGCACATCACAAAATGATAAGAATTCAAAGGAACTTATAAGTTTGAAAAATAAAGATAATAAACACAAAAGATTGCAACTTATAGTATATATCACAAAAGTGCACTATAGTAACATCTTAATCAATGGGCTACTAGTATTTAACTCAATTATAAAATTCAACAAATTATTATTTTTACACTTATGTTCTTTAAACACAATTTCTCTACTCAAGAAAAATAAATATAAGAGATCCTCACCATGAATTCTCCACACAATAATATTAAAACATACAAAAAAAAATTAATACAACAATTTATTACATAAGATAATTTACAATTAACTTACAATAACATTAATTTCATACAAACAACTTTTATTATAATTATAACTTAAGTGTCACATCTAATAAAATAAAATAGTTTTAAAAATATCAAATAATAACATATTTTTTAAGTAATTTATTCAACAAGTTTAAACACAACACACAAAATTCTAATTCAATTTGGGCATCATATTCAATCCAAGTTTTAAAATTTTAACCTCACTATAATCTATAATAGGTACTATCAGATCCTAATCATATTATCAATATGTCTTCCTATTCATGAAGATCTTACACTAGTAGAGATAGTCTTTGGTTGGTCATCTTATTGCATGGATACAATATAGTGAATGAATTGATAGACATCTTAATTTAATGTTTTTGACATATCATTACACCAACCCCACAACAATCTTTCACTACCCTCTATGTCCCTAGGCTTATAAGATTATTTGGACTATACATCCTAGTGCATGTTTGTAACTATCTATACATAACTGTACGATCAGATGACAATAATTCCTCAATTTTACATATTCATTATATTTTTATATTACACATTCATTTAATTAAAATTTTACCAATCTATGTTATCTTAATCTCACAAATCCACATCATTCCACACAATCAAATTTCAACAAAAAGCTTCAAATTTCACGACAAAATTTGCTATCATGTTGATAATATTTCAAACTTTCCCAAATTTTAAAACAACATAGAAAAATAGAAAAACAACAACAATATATTATTCAATTATTCAATCATAACTATCAATGATCGATTATTAGTTTTGATAATGGATTAAAATATAGATAAATAATTGAATTAGTTCTCTTCTAAAAATAATCAATTAACACACGTAGCAATCGATCAACATGTTCTTAATTGTTTTCAAAAGAATGAGGAGACAAATAATAAATTAACTAGTGAAGTAATAAATTAAAATAAAGAACATTTTTTCCCTTATATTTACCTTCCTTTTAGAATAATCGATTAACAGATTTACATCATTGATTAAATGGACCTAAATAAGTTTTTAAACATATTTTTCAAATCTTCTATGAATTGAACTTTTGGTTCAATCTAAGATAACATATATTATATTTTAGAAAACATAATTTGGAGCATTTAAAGCGATCAATTAGACCTGTTTTCATTTTTCCAAGAGTGCATCTAAATGTTGATGAATTCTTTACAATGTCTTAGTGTAACTCAACAAAGAAAATGTGAGAAACACTTACAGTAACACTTGAATATAATAAGTGTTTTTTCTCTAATACAAATTTTTGTTCCATTTGTGAGTAACATTTATGAACAATCATGAACACATTATTAATAACTCTTCTTTTCTACCAGTGTCATTGTGGATATGCATTGAAAGAAAGGATGGGTTTCTTCATACTATACACATTAAATGTTTATATAAAGCTATCTTTGTCCTCCATCATTCTTTTGTGCTTATTTTAAAACCTTGTTGTTAATAAATAATCTTCCTTCATGAGTGTCTCATTTTATCTACCCATGTTCCTCAATTAGGTTGTAAGTCTCTTCTAAATTCAAACTAGATGTGCTTATAGCCATTATCCTTTTTTGGTTCTCTAATTCCACTTGTAATGATTGTCTCCTTATTGTTAGAACGAGAAAACTTTTCACCGCGAGTCACATTGATTATTTTTCTTATTTTATAAAGATTTTAATCCCTCTTTGTAGTAATATGATAGGGTAGAATTTTTGAAGTGATAGTTATTAAACATGTCATCATGACTAAAACATAAATAAAACATAAATTCTTCAACCAAAGTTATAATATTATATAATAATAATAATAATAATAATAATAATAATAATAATAATAATAATGTTGTATATATAAAGTAAAATAAAATTGAACACAACTATTAAGATAGAAATGAATATAAAAATTTATTTTCATTATACAATATTATATACATATATATAACTTTGTATAATATATTACGTCTAGTCCTTGTAAATGACTTTTTTTAGAGAAATCAACACATAATGACGTGGAATGTTACTTCACAAGGAAAAAAAGGAAAAAAAATAGTGCTTGAAAATATCACCTCTAGATTTATTAAATCTAATGAATAGTTTAATAGCATATTCTTTAAGATCACTGATGATTGATTATATTTGTAGTAAGGTTGACACATATGACTTATATGCTTCCAATATTAAGAAAGATATTATAATTACAAAAATAAAGAGTTGACTCTATAAAAAAATATTATTATAATTATATAAATAAGGAGTGCAATTAGATATATCTAGATATTATATATATATAATATTCATAAAATTTTTATTCATTCTCGTATCATATATTTGTTTTAGAGAATATTAAATCTTCTTTATTTATTATATTGATTTCTTTTTCTTTTCAGTTCAATGTTTCTTTCTTTCCTAGAGTTAACAAATTTTATTTGAAATATTCATTATATAAAGTTATTCTCTAGTAAAATGAGTGATTAATATTATATTCTTTCTAGTATGAGTTTCTTAAACAAATTTTATGTTTCAATTGATGTAACATTATGTACTTCAAATAAAAGTTATAAATGACTTAATATTACAAAATAATTTGTGTTCAATATGAGAAAGAGATAAAAGGATAATCAAGACTTCATATTGAAGTAGAAGTAACTTTATGTACTTTTATGAACATGAGATGGTAATGTATTTATCTTTGATTAGAGAAATAATTTACTAATTATTGATTATTTTGAATAAGTGTCTTATAAAACATTTATCAACGATTTTCGAAATAAACGATTAGATAAATGATAAATGTATTGAATATCTAACTAATAGTTTATTACGAATTTTTTTTCTAACATGTTTATAAATTTAAAATGTTAATATACATATATATATATATATATATATATATATATATTATAAAATAAATTATAATTATAATATTGGGGTTGGATATAATAGGTTATATTTTAAATCAAGATCAAATATTTCAGACACTACCTAAGTTAAATCTTTGGCATAAACAATCTTAATTAAACTTTACTTACATTTACATTTAGAGAGATCCTTCATCCAATGACAAATATGATAACACTAGTGGACCAATATCCATTGAAAAAATATATTAAACACTTATTTATTTAATTATCAAAAAATAAAACTATGATATTTAATAAATATAATTTTTATTACCCAGTGCATATATTTAAAATATTAGATAATATTAATAAATGTATTTACTTTATATTTAATGCTTTATTAAGACAATATAATTAATGTTACCCAGTGCATATATTTAATTTATTAGATAATATTAATAAATGCATTTAATTTATATTTAATGTTTTATTAAGATAATATAATTAATGTTACCCAGTGCATATATATTTAATATATTAGACAATATTAATAAATGCATTTAATTTATATCTAATGTTTTATTAAGATAATATAATTAATGTTAGCCAGTGCATATATATTTAATATTAGATAATATTAATAAATTCATTTAATTTATATTTAATGTTTTATTAAGATAATATAATTAATGTTACACAGTGTATATATTTAATAAATTAGATAATATTAATAAATGCATTGACTTTATATTTAACGCTTTATTAAGATAATATAATTAATGTTAACAAGTGCATATATTTAATTTATTAGATAATATTAATAAATACATTTAATTTATATTAAATGTTTTATTAAAATAATATAATTAATGTTACCTAATTCATATATTTAATATATTAGATAATATTAATAAATACATTTAATTTATATTGAATGCTATGTTAGGTCTACTTAACAATTGTATACCATCATTGTAGTTAATTATAATATATGAGGTAATGTTTGAGATCAAAACTGATGATTCTATTTTCAAAAGACAACTTAAAGGGTTCAGGAAAAAGAATGTATTTAAATTATCTATGACTTCAACTTTTAAATAATGTGAGAGCATAGAGATTTAAGGTAATAAACTTCATTATGTCTTTCAATGGATGATTAAGGAATTATTGAAATTTTATCACGATTTTATTTTTTAAAAATATATCTCAGTAAGTTAAGAAAGAAATATATATTTAAATTGATCTTATTTTTTATTCGTAAATAATATAAAATTATTAAACAAAAAGATTTAAAAAAATAAAAAATATAAATTACAAGAAATAAGAAAGTTAATAAAAAAATATCTGTAAAAAACATACTCAATTTTTCTTGAAATCTTATTTTTTAGTATAAGTAAACATGAGAAATAAATATTGTCATATTGGAATTCATGAAAATTAAAAAATTTCTTTTATAAAAAGTATCCTCTAAGTTTTATTTCTTAATTCTTTTTAAAGTCTTAATTTTTTTAACATTAATTTTTTATTTAATTTTTGCATTCTTTAATTTATTGAACATTAATTGCTTTTAATTTTTGCAATAATTTATTATTAAATTAAAAATGTTATTAAATATCTTTAATTCATAAGAATCTCTTCTTCTTGTCCTTCCGTGTCCATCTCAGTATACATCTATATATAGGTTAGACTTGAAGAGTTTTCTATCTATTTTCATCAAAAGCAAAGACAGTCCTATAAGCTATCTTTGAATATTTAGAATTTTAAAAAATGAACGATGTTGATAGAGATGAAGAAGATGAAGATGATTTTGTGAGAGTAGATGATATTACTCCAAATCAAATTAAGGAAGTACCAAAAGGTATTATATATAATATCTCTTTTCTAATTAATCCTATAGGTTTAATAGTTTCATAATATTTTCTTAAAATTATATGAAAACTATGATTATTACGTAAAGCATGTCAATTAGTTTTAATAATTATGCTGTAAATTGGTTATGTGTGTAGGCAAAATGAGAGGGCAGATGAGATGCACTTGCCGGAGAGTATCCGAACGAGGAGCATTGGATTGTAGAAAGTCTTCAAACTATTCATACCATTACTAAAATAAGCGAAGACTTTAGTGTTTATGATAATAACACCAATGTCCTCTGGAAAAATATACTCATTCTCAAGCATCATTGATTTGCCCAGTTCATTTCTCCATGTGCTGTAGAAACCGTTAGGAATTTCCACGATTGTCTCATTTGAATTCCAGAAATAAATCTGTTAGATATATTATTCTCTCAAATTCACAACAAATAAATATTCCATGTAAGAAGAACGACAAACAAGTTTCTAAGTATTATTTCAATTCTATGTAATATTATTTATAATTCTTTTTTCCCATAGTAACGATCATGTAAGAACAAATAAGTCTCAAACTAATTATTATTTTAATTTTTTAATATAATATTATATAAGAATCATTTTAACTTTTAAATTTAGTAACAATAATAAGATTAATTTTGTGGAATTATTGTTCACTTTCACCTGTTTATTAGTTTTTTTTTTTCT
>Ga0209700_104603_pt1 | contig 24559 bp, 11 predicted proteins | sample SiratroredBW_FD_187528 | JGI IMG/M metagenome (GOLD analysis project Ga0209700, IMG submission 187528) | Root nodule microbial communities of legume samples collected from California, USA - Siratro red BW (SPAdes) (version 2) | ecosystem: Host-associated > Plants > Roots > Nodule | place: USA...
TATATATATATATATATATATATATATATATATATATATATATATATATATATATATAATTATCTGCATATTATAACTATTTAGAGAGTAAAATTTAGGAACGTGACACTAAAAATATATATTTTTTCCTAATCAATTTTATCTTTTATATATTGCTTTTGTTGCCAAAAGTTTTTCAGAAATATGGGTCATTTTATGTATTATATGTTTAAATTTAAAAAGAGAAAAAATAGGACAATTTGGATTTTTCATTCTCTTAATTTATCAATAGAAAACATAGTGTTTTGTCGGTAACCTTTTGGAAATTTATTTCATCTTCAAATATTTAACTAATTCTTGTATTTGAATCTATTACTGCTAATACAATTGAAAAAAATATTCTACGCAATTCATGGTAAATTAATTTTGTGTTTGTTAGAAGGGTGAAGAACATTAACCATTTTCTTAATAAAATTGATTTTGAGCACAAGATTATAATTATTTATTTTACATTCTATAATTACTTCTACTTTATTAACAAAATAAAACCAAGTCTCTTAACTCACTAGCAAATATACCTGAATATAATTAACTTTATAAAATCAATCCAACAAAAATTCAAAACAGACAAATCTTGGAACCAGTGTTTGTAAAAGTAATTCACCTTTAAAAAATCATTAAGAAACACAAATTCAACGTGATTATATGATTATGCCAACATCTTTTTTTATACACTTAGGTTAATAATTAATAGATTATATGTTAATTTTATTTTAAAACCATCTTAATCAAATAACAATATCTATAAAAATAAAGTATTATAAATAACTGAAGACATATCAAAATAGAAGAAAATAATTTGTAATTAAAAGATAATAGTCAGTCCTATAAGATCATGCGGATCTTTATAGGACAAAAATAAAGTTATATTTCACTGCTCTTTCGGTCAAAATAAAGTTTTTCTAAAAAGATTTTCATAATTTAATATTATAATATTAAATTAACAGGAGTTCATGCCTTTCTTTACACCCATAGAAAGTAATTTTTGCCAACGTATTTAAACTTTCATTGAAATCACTTCACCCTAAATTCACTTTTAATAAAAAAAAAAAAAAAAGTTTAAAACGAATGAACATCTAAAATTAGATTTACCAACACTAGTCAAATACAGTAAACAATCCCTCGACATGGTCCTAAATTAATCAATCTATGTTAATGGGGAATAAATCAATCTCGCAGTGTTGAATTTCCACAAAATTATGTGATATAAAAACAGTGTGTCTATCCTCTTTTATAGAAATTATCTTAAAAGTGATTATATTAACACTCATTTACTCTTAACTCACTCTTAACTCAGAGCTTTTAAATATGTGTAAGACTATTAACCTAAAAAAGTAGATACAAAATTTTCACAATATGACCACATGAGATTTTTCTTTTTTCATGAGTTAGTCCCTACAAAAGCTAGTCCACACGTCCTAGTTTGCCTCATCTCCTTATCCATTTGGATAACTCTTTGATTCTTGGATGCTTAACAAGACACATACAAGACAAATAAAAATATCCAATGAGTTCAATTGGGCAAAGCATATTGATGGCACTAACTATTACACTAAACAAGTATGCTTCATCTAATTTGCAAGCAGTTCATAGAACACCAGGGAAAGCAGCACACACATCCACACCAACCTTAAGCACCAAATTGGAATTGGGAAGAAGAGGCGTTGTCTTATGCACTCTACTTGCCACCACCCAGATACCTGACTCTAGGACTCAGCTTCTTCAAAGTACACACTTCTCTCCATTCTCCTTCTTTAGTCTTGCATTATATTGGTCTTGCTAACATCAAAATGTTCTGATGAAATTATCACCAGAATATCAGAAGAAATCAGAGGAAAACAAGGAGAAAAACGACAAAGAGGTAAACAAATCATTAGCTGAGTTCCCCCCATTTATGCAGTTAAATGTTTGAGACCATAAAATGAAGCAAAAATGGTTCTTATACTTTGCCAAATGAAGATTATTTTGTCTAGTTTTGTCTTTAGTGTACAATACATGAATGAGCATAAAATGTGCGTTTTTTGTTTATGGTGTGGGTCTAATTTTGTATTACATTGTGCACAGAGGCTGGATAGTTATTACAAGCGTAATTACAAGGATTACTTTGAATTGATGGAAGGGACATTGAAGAGCAGGGATGGGAAGATTTCGGATACAGAAAAGGGTATTCTTGATTGGCTTCAAAAAAACAAGTGAAAGGTTTTGTTGTTCTACTTTTCCATGGGTGTTCAGATAACATTGAATTTGCTTTTGTAGACTGTAGCTCTACCTATGGAATTGTACACTAGAGATCCACTTAGGAACCCTGTACATTGTGATTTACTGTGTCCTTCAAATCCTCTGAGTACAACCTTTTCAGGTGATTGAATTAATGACTTTAATTTCACATTGGTTGGCATCACATTCTTCATTGTCTCCCACAATTCCAGCCTTGTGGGAGATTTCTTTTTTATTTGGTTTTATCTTATGGGGTTTTCCATTTGGATATGGTGCCAATTTTGTTCTTGCAAGTTGCTTTAGGCAATTTTTTGTAGCATAAGAAGATAAACATTTCACTGCATTGCCATGACTTGTTCAAAGTACATGAAATATTATTGGGACCTTAAGGCCTTAAAGTCTTCCCTCATAAGTAAATCTGTGACTAATCAATCCAAGGAATGATTTGGTGGTATGGTCAAACACTACTTTTAGGTTCACCAATCACCACATGCATTTCACGCTCACAGTTCCTAATTAAAGCCACGTCTAATTATCTTTTTTAAATCTTAGCTCCAAACCTAATTCCATCTAAAAGATAAATACAGTGAGCTTCTACAGTGGTATTGTGGTCATTGTCACCCCGAATTTTTTATTTTTTAGTATATTATTATTATATTATTATATTATTATTCGGACTGTCTTACAAAATCAACATCCAACTCGATTAAATATTTTTTAAATCAGGATTTTGTAATTTTTTTTAAACTCCTCCGAACTCAATTAAATATTTTTTAAATCAGGGTTGGATTACAAATTTTAAAAAATATTTTTTTGTTAAAATTTATAGTTGTCAAAAAAATTTATATGTTTTTGAAAATTTCTATCACAAAATACACTGTATATGGTAAGTAGAACTAAATAAAAATAATAGTTATAAAATAAAAATAATAAGTTGTTAAATTTTCAAATAATAAATATGGTTTTATCATGTTTTAGTTTAATTCAATTGGATTTTGAATTCAATAATTAACTCAGGCATCTAACTTTAGGAGATTGGATCAGTTCACATTGGATTGGATTTATACACAGAGAAGTCAAGTCAATTTATTTGGATTTGATTGAATCTCGAATTATTTGAAGAAATAAATACTCTATTTTTTTATATTATCTGTAACTTTGAATCAATATATAAGAGTTCATCTTTCCCATAGCGGAGAAAAATAACATTATAAAAATTCTAGTTAAATTTAAATAACTTATAAATTTAGATATTTTTTTAATTCAACTTTTAGTAAAAATTTTGATTTTATTGAATGCTTAAAATATTTTTTATTTTTATATAAGTATTTGACCGTTTGATTTTTGTTGTCAATGACATATGGTGATCATTATTTTTGTTTTTCTGTCTTCAATTTATCAATCAATCCGCTTATTTCATCTTCAATCACTTCCGATTTATTGATTAGTAAACTGATCGACGAATTAAAAGAAATTAGAAAGAAGAGGTACAAGTTAAAAAAAAAATCAAGCAACATGATACTTGAATAAAAATGAAAAATATTTTAAGTATTTAATAAAATGTGAAAGTATTTAATAAGAATTCAATTTAATATATAAATTTATAAGATTCAATTAAACCGTGTAAAAGTTGACAAACATTTATTTGCAAGAATATTATAAAAATTTATTTTACAATAAATGAATCTCACCATATCACATATCCTTTCTTAGTATTTCGTACAATTTTAGCTCATTTTTCTCTAACGAAGTTATGTAAAACTCTATTTTTTTTTTATTTGTGTTTGTATTTCAATTCCCCAAATATAATGTTTTGAAAATATGATTGTTGATATAGAATTTTACTTTTATTTTTAAGATCTAGACACAGTTTTTTTAATTTTAAATCTTTTAATATGCTATCATGTTTTAATGAATTTTTTTATAAGATCTGAATTTTAAAACTGTTATTATGAACTTTGCTTACAAGAATGAATTTCCTTTATCAATGGTTCCAAGTTACATTTTAGGTCAAATCTGTAGCCGTCTTAACCTGTAGAAGGGGTATCTTCCTCCAATGTTTTTGTTTGTACTAACACTGTGAAGGATCAAATTTCAAATTTCATGATCAGTCAAGTAGTTATCCAATGGTACACCTTTCTTTGCTAATCCTCTCCTCAAGGTGTATATGAGACTCCTGTGTCCCACATGTGAACCCCAGATTCAACAGTGCAAATTTAGTACCAGTTACCAAAACAAGAGTCTACACTTCAAAAGATAATAAAATTCCTTTGGGATTTGAAGTGTAGGTTTTGACCAAAAGGTGAAGGAAGAATGATTTTGCCTGCTAGACTTTCTCAATGTTGCACTCTAAATGGCCAAAAAACCTATTATTTTACCTTTACTTGGAATTATGCAGTGCTGTATGTTCACAGTGTGTATAATTCTAACATAGGTAGTAGATTTTCAGATATCTGTGATTTAGCTTATTTTTATGGGATACAAGATTGAATTTTATTAGTTTTTTATAAATCATAAAAATTCATTTCATACTACATAGAAATTTGTGACAAATCAGATATAGTTTCAGACTGTACAATAAATTTTCATGTTCTTGGCACAGAGCTACCAATCCTTAAGAGTGCAGATATTGTCCAGAGAAATGGAAACATCCAAACTAAATTGGCCATTCTCACATAAATAAGAGATGAGACAATAACTTTGTTGGAAGCAACAAAGCACCCTCCTTACCCTCTTACAATGACAGAGGGGTTTGGTTGTGGTTGGAAGAACACAGATGTTTCCCCCCACCACCTCTTTCATTCTTATCCATTTCGACGCAAGCCACGGAATATCTTCATTTCTTAATTATTTTCTCTCTCTATTCAATTTCTTTTCTTGTGCATGTTTAACTCTGCATTATCAACACTAACATTGTATAACTTCAAAGAATTGTTCTTTGTTATTTAACTATTATTTAAAACCAGATAGGCTAATTAGTCATATCAGTAGTGGGTGTAGTTAGTTGTATGAGCCAAATTAGTCTTTAAATTAAAAAATGTATGGAAGAAAAGAAAATGTAACAAGAATAGAAAAATGTTATATAGATAGATATAATAACTGAATTATGTACTGGAAAACATGTGGATTGAGATTAGAATTTTGTGATCCCAGATTCTGAATGGGGGTATCTTTTTCTTTAGGTTTTTTCAACCTTTCTGGACTGATGGCAGATTTTTTGGCCCTATATTTTAATGGAAAGTAACTAGGAATAAGTAAAGGAATAAAAAATGAAAGACAGAATTGTGGATGACATCAAGTCCTATGACAGTTTCCAAGCAGACAGAGTCGGAGGGAGAAAGACCACAGAGACCAACATCAAATATCATATTTTAAAAGATGATCCTTCCGAGAGAAAATAAAGTTGAGAAACTACACAAAATGGGGCATGTTACTTTGGGTCAGGAAGATCACAGGCAGGATCTGCAGAGCTTCAAAGAGATTTTAAGAGATACATGCCAAATATTCCAACATCAACTTTCTCATTTCCTCATTGCACATCCCTTGTCCCTTTTTCCTTCATTTTTTAATCATCCCTACTAATATAAACATTCTACTTAGTCAAATCTAAATCACACCCCATCCTACCTAACTCACAAAAGGATCACGTAACCTAAGACCAAATGTAAAGTCGGCACCAATTAAATTCCTTTTTCTTAGTCTCTTCCTCACTCCTTTCATGATTCAAATTTTTCATTTTAAGTTGAAGATTATTGCTCTCGTGAATCGAATTTAGATGCATAATAAAGACGAAAAATAAGGCTGGGTTATATTTCGTTTTTTATTGAATATTTGAATTAGTGCTGCATTTATATTAAGGGTGAGGCTTCATGGAAACAAAAGCGGAGCATCCTTACGCACATACAAAGAGCCTGCCTTGTGAATGTAATCATCATTCATTGACAAGAAAATAAGATATCTAAAGCAAAAAAGTAAAACAAACAAAAAAAATCTAACTTGTCTTTTCATGTTGTTTCCCACTACATTAACAGCTACAAAAGAAAAATAAAATAAAATAAGAGAAAGGTAAAGGGTCCCTTTCAACACCACGATTCTGCATCCATTGCAGAGACAGCCATTAGCAGAACTGATATATATTCACCTTATTCCCATCCTTTTCCCTCCATACCATCTGTCAAACAAAGAATGCATATAAGAAAAAAATCTCAATCATAACCAAAAATTAGAAATATTTTCCTTCTTTCTGTTCGCACAAGAAGAAACTTACTTGTTGCCTTCAAGTTCATTTTTTGATTGTAAGAAACCGAAGTGTTCTTCTTGGAACGAGGATCTTCCCTGAAAGAATATAAATGTTTGTAGCCATATGTCTTCGAAGAAGTGTAAAACAGTGACATCAAAATAACAGAATCAAGTCAAGTACCTCAAAATAAGTTGCAGAAAAACCTTGTGAATAATCCACCACACTCCCTACAGATGTTTGTTGGTTGCCCCTTGTAACATTGTCCTGCAAAATTTTCAAGAGTAAGAAACAAACACGTTGAAGCGGTTCATCATTTTTGGTAAAATAGTAAACAAGGGAATAACATGCAAGCTCAAACTCTTGGCTTTCAACACATCAAACTTACGGTGGAAAAGTCAAAGACAGGAGAGCTAGCAGTGTCATGAAGAAAAGTCAGATGTTGATCCTCAAGGTGCTGATTTTCCTTAACTTTCTGCTTCTTTTTACCACTCTTGGCCAGCTTCACTGCCTTGGAAGCTGAACAGAAGCAACCATTGGCATCTTCATTGAAGTAAGAGTCGTAGTGTGGAAAATGAGGAGGTCCAGAAGAAGCATCAGAAACCATGGACAAATCCTCCTCCCCAGAGTCCTCATCTTTGAATCTTTTCTCCTTGTGTTCCTCTTCACAGAAGCCTTGAGTTCCACCCCGATGTGAAGAAGCATTCTGGTTGAGGAAAGAGTGCTCCAGGTACAGAGTCCAGCCAGACTCACACCCACTGCTGCTTATTTCTGAACCAAATGTATTCATCTTCCTATCTTTACTTTTTGTTCTTCCTAGTATATAGAAAAAATATAGGAGTCTCCAATTTATGGTAGTGGTAAAAGAAAGAAAAGAATGAAACTTTGGCACACCCTATTAAGGGAATGGCAATGTGGTTTTGGTTTTGGGGAGCAATGTCCACACACAGAGAGACACAGAGAAAGTTGTATTGAGAAATAAGAAGAGTGGATAGGAGGTTGAAAAGAGCATAGAGAATGAGAGTGAAATAAATCCTAGAGTAGTTTTGTCGTCATTCTCCTCTGATTCGGGTTTGTATGCCAATGAGTAAGTGCCAGTTGGGTGAGCCACACCCCCTTCACATGCAAGACAGCGAAGCACTGTGTACCCTCTTAACAGAGGGAAATGACCCTCTTAACAAACCAAACAGGGTGCACGTCTATTTCCTCTGCATACTACTGTGTGTGTATATGGACACCTAGTACTACTACTACTATACTATGCACCTCTTTCTCTCTTTACTTATCATCACTCTTATTATCCCAATTTAGACCAACAATCTAACTATATATATAATGCTTTAGTAAAGCCTTTTGTTTAATCATAGCACTAAAAGGGATTCCCAAAAAATGAACTTTATCAGTATTCATGATGATTGGTAAGGAGAAGAAATATGTTATTATGAACACAGAAATTAATTGCTTTTTTATCAATTATATCTTTACATGTTTTTTAATATTTAAATATATATTTGGTGTGATGAGGAGGAATTAATAGGACTGCAAAAGTGATAAAGCTTTATGCATAATTGCACCAGTGGAGGGACTGTGAAAATGTTTTGGGGCATAGTGTAGTGGACTAGGATTTTATGCATCCACATGCAATCACATTCACAATTCTTTTCTTCTCTCCAAAAATATTTCCACTGCCAGGATTTACATAGGCATGTGGGCACGTGTGCATTGAGTTCGCCTTACAATCTATGCATTCAAAACGACAACCTTCAACTCAAACTATTTAAAAATTCATTACAATATTCTTTATATATTTTTAATAAATCAAGAACTTCTTCAATTTAACTTCTTTAGCCTTTTTAAATTGCTTCAAACTTTTAATATGTATTTTATTTATTTTTGTTTAAAACATTCAAATCTGTTTGCATTTATGCCAACTTCCAATATTGCTTACTATTCAAACACATGTCTGCACGTGTGTACATGCACTTCCATCTAAATTCCACTTGTATTTTTTTTTTTACTTAGATAAGTGTGTTGTAAGCCAGGGTTCTATTATTGATAAATCATAAAATCATAAATAAAATCTCAACAACATAACACAATTTTTAAATAATTCAAATATATATATTAGAACTGATAAAGTATTTTTCAATTTAAATATCAGCTCGATCCAGTTATTTATCGTACCAATCAAACAAGCCCGTAGATAACGGATAATTCCGAATTTCTTTTTAATGAAAAAATGAATTTCCTGTCTTTATTCCTTTGTTAAATAGTAATGTCCACTTGTTCTGAAAAAAAAAACATATATTAATAAGAAAAACTGTATTTTTTTAGAATAATATATGTTAATATGCCTGGTTATTAGAAATGGTCTTTGTAAATAAACAAAATTGTCCTCTCGCGTAAAGGTAAGATTTTTTTTATAACCAGTCATCCTTTATTTTCTTGGTAAATATAACCATCACTATAAATAATGTTTATATCATAATTACATATAATAATCATCATATCTTAGAAACCCTCTCGATTTTATAATTTTTTTCACAAACTAAATATCTAATTTTTAGAATTTAAATTTGCATTATAACTCAGTTTTTTATAAACTCTAAAATATTTAAATAAAAATGAAAAATAAAGGCTTAAGTAAAATTAAAGTCAGGAGAGGATCAAACTTTTATTTTCAAAATTTCAGAGACTTAATTAATTTAAAACAACTGTTGAAACTAAAATTATACATGATCCAAAAAATATAAAAAACCATAATTTTAATTGAAAAATAAAAAATGATTAAATTTTAAGAAAATAATAGTCAATTTAGAAAATATGTGTGTTAAATTGTTAATCAACATGTGTTAGTCAAGTGATGATCAATTTCGTTTAATTGATAGACACCAAAGTCTATTTAAGTATTTACATTTCAGATTGTTTGAGAAGCTCGTCAGAATTTTAAAGTTTATGTGAGTAATACTTCAAGTCGAAATAAAATCTAATAAGGGTATGATTAGAAAACTTCTCAAAAAAAATATATATTAAGATAAAAAAAACAAAATAAAAAAAATTATAAATTGAAATTAACTATATGTTATGTTGTATAGGTTTTTTATATAATTTTTTTCATTTTTTATTTTATATATACTTTAATTAAAAATTATAAAAAAATGATTTTTTTCTTAAATTATCCCAAATTTCTATCCATTTCTTCCTGTCTACCAAAAAAAATAAATGTTTGAAAGCAACAAATGAAAATAATTGAGAATGTGGATAATGATTCTGAATCTTACCTACTTAAAAAGTTGTCATGCACGTGATGATGGTCAAATAATAGAAGTACAAGGTACTACACGGCTCAGACAATTTAAATAGGCAGAGAAAATATACATAAGTACCCTAATCTGTATTATTTAATTATTGTTAGAATAGATGCAAATTAATATACGTAAGTAACTTTTAGTTTAAGTCATAAAGAATATAGTTGAGTTAATTGAATTCAATTAGCGGAATATTAAATTTAATATACAAGTTTATGAAAAAAAAAATACTTTTTCAGATTATACTGAAATGATAATTTCTTAAATTTAAGATTTAAAATATTGTATAAACCTTTGAATCTTAAGAATAAAAATATTTTATTTTAATAATTGCATTTTTTAAATGTAAAAAATTTAAACATAAATAAAAATTGGTTAAATTATAAGTCTTATAAAATCCAGAGCAAAACTTTAACATGATACGATATAATAAATAAAATTTTATGAGACCATCTTATATGATCATTAAATATAAATGGTCTTGTAATGATGTTACTTCATAATTAGCATAATGTTATTTGAATAAGTATAATAATATCATTAATAAACAACATAATCTAATATATGAAATAATAAAATAAATATTAATATATTTTATTCTAAATAACAATAATTAATCATTTTTATTCTTCAAACTTTCACTATAAATTTGACTCTTTAGGAGTAAGTAAACAATTTTAACTTTTATACCAAGATACTGTGGACTCGCCTCGTATTAGATTTAATTACCTGTGTTCTCAGGTTTAAGTTTCATAGATAAAATAATATGATAAATAAAAACAAAATCTTTAGAATAATTAACCAAAATTTTGGATAGAGATGAATTATTGAAAGTAAATAAACAAACTGTTAATTAGCCTTAAGTTATGTTTGCTGTGAATTAGGATAAGATCAAATGGAATGTTCATCTGGCGGTCCATCATATGCTTAGATTTTAAGTTTGATTATTATATTTTTATGGACAAAAAAATGGACTGAATAATAGAGACAGTCCTAGCAGCCATCAAAGTTGAGCCACCCGTCACTAATATTAAAATTTGATACAATAACCAAATGGTCAAATGTTTGGTTAAAAATAATATTAATCAACCAAACTGAAATTGTCTGTTCCAACATGGAAACTAGAATTAACGAAGCTTCCTATTATTGATGAGGTTTTTTATTTTATTTTATTTTTAGTGATAGGAGTTGGTGGTCAATACTAATTATTGAAACACTAGAGCCAAGAAAAGGAGGCCTAAATAATGCAAATACACACCACAAGAATTAATACACGCATTATGCAAAGGCTTTATGGCTTTTGTAGAAATTAATATTCAGTCACGAATCCAAAACCAGTAAAAAAACTATTTAAAAAATAACTAATATTATTATCATGAAAACTCTTATGTTAATATATAGCCGCTGATATTAAAGTTAATATACAAATTTAGAAATATTCAAAAATTTGAGAGAAAATTGAGAAAAAAAATATTAAGAGATTAAATAAGAATGAAACATCTTTAATCTAAAAGTTTAAGATATTATTTTTGTTATTTAACTTCTTCATTTTTCTTCAATATGTGACTTACACTTATATTTAGATATATATAAAGAGATAATTAATATATACAATTAAAATTTTAAGATAACACCTGTGAAATCTTTAAATTTTATAGGAAAGATCTAATAAGTAGTATTAGAAAATATTTCTCATGATGGTTTCAAACAATTATATCCCCTTAAGATAATATAAATAAGAGTAGTTAGTGAAATGTTTTTGATTAAAGATTTTTTTTACTAAAGAAATTTAAACCATTATATCATTATAATAGTATAAATAAGGGTAGTTAGTGAAATGCTTTTGATTAAAGATTTTTCAACTAAAGAAAAACTATCAATTTAGAACTCTCATTTAAAATTATTAGAAATTCATATTAATACGAGAGTCTAAGTTCTCTATTAAATACAAGTAAAAAAATAAATGAGAAAATTAAATAAGAAGTCTGCAAACTCATTTTCAGACCATAAACTAAAAGTAGTGTTAATTTTTATTTTTATTTTTTCTTAAATCTGTTAGGCAAATTCTCCCTCTAAAAACCCTAATAATTCCTACTCTAGTATCGCTTTATGGCAATAATGGTGATGCAAATTGAAACATAAAATAAGAACAAAAAACTTGAAAAGGGCATGTACGAAATATCCCTTGGATCACTCACTGCTTAAAACATGGAACCATCCCAAAGTGGAACTTCCCAATCGAGGGCATCATAATTATCTTCTTACTTTGTTGCTTCTAGTTTTCACTGCAACCCAGTTCAAACCCAGCTAATATGTGCCATTGATGATGATACGAGGCTTTTCAACAGCTTTGGGCCCAGTGATATGTTGACCTAGTCCCCTTCCAAAGTGTCAACTTCCATTAGCTGGTAATTGGTAATAATGAAAGGTACATTGTGCTTTTCTTTTGTGTAAACAACCCTATACTTCAGTGGTCACTTTGGTGTCCTTCTATAATTTTCTCGAATATTATTCGCTGTTTCCTAGTGTGGAGTAAATGATAAATCGAAGAGAAAGAATCAGAAAGCAGGAACATGCCCTAAATTTCGCATTAAAAATTGTGGGCTATCTAGAATGTGCTTGTGGCTACTATATACCTACACTGGGGCCTAATGACAGCTGCTCAATAAGCTTTAAAAATTAATGCCATCCATTTCGGAGATATATTATTTTAAACAATAAATAAATAAAGGAGTTGGTTCATATAAATATTTTATTTTTATTTCCAGATCTACTATGAATCGGTTTAATTGGGTGGTAAAATCTTTACTTCCCAACTACATCCTAATATAGTACAAATCTTTGTTTTGCGGATGAGAGAAAAGAAACACTAAAAAAATATATAAATTATGTAAATGTGATTTTTCAATGATGTTACTTTCAAACTAATGTATTCATATTATTGTACTTAAATTAAGAAAAAAACAATTGTTAGATTAAAAATAATTAAATTTTAATTATTATAGCTGTTTTTAAGTGAATGTTCATGAGAAATACTTTTTCTTGTTTGTTATTTTTTTATTCAGCGCATGATTTATTGGGATCTAAATAGGAACACTAATATTTAAATTGTGTTTCACGCATTGTGAAATAGCAAACATATTTATTAGTCCTCGACTCACGTGCAAACATTTTTTTAACTTTAATTCATTTCGATTCAACAATATAGATTGGCTGTGTGAGCGAATTTAGAATAAAACAATATAAAAAAAATAAAAAAAATAGTACTTTTAAATCATTTTCAAAACTGATGTTTAGAAAATCATTCTATATCATTTATACAACTAGTCAATACTCACCAATGTACACAACTAATAAAGAAAGAGAATTTTCAATATATTTTTGTCTCCGCAACCGATTTAGTAAATTTTTTTATATTTCAAGTCTAGTTTTAACCAAACTAAAATGTAGATTTCTAAATTGTTGTGGAAAAAATTGATATACTTTTTTTTTCTATAACTTTCTCACTTTCGAAAACTAAAGTAACAATCTCTCGTGGTTTTGAATTTAGGCATCCATTCATCTGAAAAAAAACAATACTTTCTAAAACTTTTTGTTTTCCAATAAGATGAACTAAATTAATTTACTACATTAAATATGTTTTTCTTATTCTCAATTTTGTTGAAATGGATACAAGCCCACATGATTTTTAGAGTATGCATGCGATATGTTTTGTCATTTTTTCCACAGCACACTGGAATCCTCACTGTAATCCTGCATGAAAAAATAATATTTTTTAGAATTACATTGTACGTAATGGTATTGTTAAAAAACACATTATTACTAATTAATATGTTGTCATACTACTTGATAAATTTGATAATATAAATTATTGAATCATTCCAAATTTTAGATGATACAATAATGTAACATCTTTTTAAGATCACTAATTTTAACGTCATGCTATATTCTGTCAAATTGCAGCTAGGTAAGTCATACCATTTAATATCCTTTTTAAAAAAAACTTAAGGATGGATTAAAAGTTCCTATCTATATTAATCTAAAAATATTTGATACTTCTTTTATATAACAACTAATTAAAGTTGTGGTTTACGGAAGCATAGAAAAAGAAAGATAAATTTTTTAAAATAATTGAACTTAAAAGTTTAACATGTTCTTTAGTTAGATAATATTATATATGTGTGTGGTGCATTGCCTAGTTATAAAACTTGCGTTGTGATGTATTTTGTTCCAGTTGTTTGAGAGATTAAGTGTTTCTTTAAAGACTTTAATATTGCACCAATGTATCGGAAAAAAAAAATATTTTATGTGTTCTTCATTATTTTTACATTTATTTTTTAATTATTATTGATATGACTAACAAGTTTTATTTCATTACTAATAGTATAAAATATTCTTTAGATCAAAGTATCTCTCATCTATCATATAATTCTATTAACTTTTTGCAAATAATACATACATGCTTCTTTTATAAATATACTAAGCATTCTTATTCCAAATATAATATTTAACTTTGTTGTTGTGAAGTAATAAGACTTCAAATCAAATTCATTTAATAGATTAGATATACTCTCTTGTTAATCATTTTTCTTATCAACTTCAATTTTTTTTTAACTAGTGCGAATAGTGGCTTTGACTTGTCCATCTTAAACTTTTATAAAACATCACTATCATATTTATTTTAAGATAAGAAAATACTATTATCATGTTGAATAACCTTAATGTCTAAAAAACATAACAATCAGACCTAAATCTATCATTTCAAAATGGTTTGCCATTACCTATTTGAATTATACAATCATCTTGAGATTGTTATGTATAAAAATCAAATCATTAACGTAATGACCATAATAAAAGTATTTTTGAGCTCAATAATTTTAGTATATAAAGCATACTTAACTGGATATACCTTATATTGTTGAAAGTATGAATCAATTTTCTTGTAATAATCTTTGTGCTTGCTTCAAAACATATGGTGTTTTCTTTAATTTGTAAATTTTAGTTTCTTTACCCTTTATCGCTTATCTTTAATTTACTATCTTACTAAAAATTGCTTATAGATCTTTCATAATTAGTATACCAAGAATCATGTCTTCCTTAAGTAAATTGTGTGAAACTATTATGTCTCCATCAATTTAAATTACCACATCCTCTTCCTTTAAAATTATCCTCACTACTTGGAGTTTTTTCTTCTTCTATTATTAAAATTGTCATGACTTCTACCTTCTCCATCTTAACCTGACATTGTTGAGTTGTTGAAATTCACCTCACTCTTCATGTTTCAACCTCTTTCTTTTGTTTTTCTAGTATTATTATTACATGACTTTCAATGTTTCCTTGCAATTTTCCTACTAATATATTGTAAGAAATTATTATCATAGTCATTATAAGAATTTATTATCATAATCATTGAATGATGATATTTGATTGAAAAGGTACTTAAAAATTTTCCACCATCTTGTTAAAAATATTTATTCTCCATATATCATTATTTTATTAATGAGACTAGTAATACAAGTAAAATATTGGTCAACACTTATAAGTTGAACATCTAATATTTTTCATAAACTTTTAACACTAATTGTTATTTACTTTTTTTTTATGTGATGTCTTTAAAGTACCACATGCAGTTTTACAATTCACAATAAAAATATAATAGTTCACTCCTTGATGAATTTGTAATAATGTCAACTAGTAATTTCTTTAATTTTCTTCATAAAATTTATCTGATAAACCAGAAACAATGAGGCTTAAAACGTAGTAAGATTTCAATAGGTTGTCATTAACAACTCCCAATAATTAAAATCAAATCTCTAACTAGAGAGGGATATGATTCTATAATATGATAATTGATTGATTATTTTTTACTCTTATTTCATATTCACTACTTTTTATTTATTTTACTTTCACATATAAAAAACTCACAGTAGTAATATTAAATTTAATTATCTTTGTTACTAATTTGATATTAACGGGATATTATAATAACTAAATAGAGTTTAGGTCATGAAAACAAAAAATAATTTTAAAAAGATTACTTTCATTGAACAACTTATTGCTAATAGTGCGAACGTCTTTATATAGACTAAAAAAAATACATTAAATAATAATAACAAATAAAAAAAAAACTACCATTTAAATAAAAGAAAGTCACAAATATTAGATAAAAGACGTGTTATGTACGTTTTTTTTAATATGAATTACTTAATTTTTTCATTATAATTTATTTTGATAAAACTTGATATGAATAATCATAATAATAATGATAATATAAAATTATAATTTAGTAATTAAATAAATAGATTTTGTCTTTGGTATAAAATTATTTTTATAAAAAATTATCCACAATGTAATATTGAACGTATAATTTGATGTGTGTCTATATATATATAAATTGAACCAGGTAATATTATCTTTGCGCCACACTAATTATATTTATCAGAATATAATTGTAATATGATGGTAATTAATAATTAAAACCTGCTATTATTACACGCAATATATTTTCTGGGGTGTTTACTAATTATTACATTACGCCCATGTTTAAACTTCAATTCTTTGTACGGCTACGGAACTCTCTCGCATACGTTCGTCCGTACAACGGACTAAATCTCGTACGACGTAACATGTTGCACTGATCATGATCGTGATCATGGGACCACCGTCCTATGTTGTTTTTAAGTATCTTATTAAACGTTTAAAATCATAATTGTCCCTTTCAAAAAAAATATTATTATTATTATTATTATGAACAAATACATTTACAATTTTAGACAATTAATTTATTAGTATCCGATATTTTTTTACAATTCAATATAGAACGATGGAAAAAATAAAATAAGCTAATCAATAAATTATTATATTATTGAGTAAATTTCTTTAAAATATAAGAAAAAATATATCTACGTATTATAATATTATGCTAAATAACACTGGTATTCATTCAAGATTTTAAATAGACACTTTTCATTTATATTTTTAATATATAAAAAATCGTAACTTTTAAAAAGACGCGTATTTTATATTTAATAAATATATATTTATCTATTATGTTTCTAATAACGTGAAACTTACTTTCTTATTTTATTTATAATTTTCCTCTGTAAAAAAAAACTTTAAATTTTATATTCTTAAAGCTTTATGTTTTTATTATACTTTTTTAATTTTTTAATTAATATAATATTTTTAAATAAAAATAGAAAAGTAAATGATATTTTATAATATAATAAAAAATTATTTCAAAATTAAAATAAATAAGTGACATTTATTATAATTTCTGGAATGTAAGTGTAATATTTTTTCTAAAATATAATATTAGTTTACTTGTAATTTCTACTCCCATATGTATGGATTAGATAGAATATATCTCAACTTATCATAATGCTTTAGTTAATTTAAATTTGTTTTAATGGGAAATGAAGTTCACTTTGTTAAGAAAATGCCTTAAAGATAAATAAATAAAATTGTATAAACTAGTTTAGTTTCTTATTCAACCATAGCTAGAGTTTTCTTTATCAAATTGATGTAAAACATTTTTTTAGTGAAGTAAAAGGGTTATTTTAAGTTTATATTAATTGAAACTTTTTTCAACCGTTGACTAAAATGATTATTTTGCAAAGATGAAATAAGTTTATTTCTTAGCTAACAATAATTAACTTTCTCTTTGTTAACATTAACAAAACTATTTATAAGTCAATGTTAACTAAAATTTTTCTATCAAGGAACAATGAAATTATTTTCTATCAATGTAAGTTAAAAATTTTAAATTAATGTTAATAGGAGTTATTTTAATAAACATTGTTAAAATTATTATTTTATTGATCTAAATTAAAGATATTTTTCTATTAATATTAATCAAGGATTTTTACGTAAACATAAAAGGAGACAATTTTTCGAAATATGTTAATTAATATTTTTCCATTAACGTATTTCACAATTACTTTTTCGTAATGTTTGTAGAATTATTTGATGTTACGAGTTCTATCTTTTATATAAAGTTGATAATAAATTGGCAAATGGATAAACTTTTGGTCAATTATGGCTAGTACTTTTTTTAATGTCAAATAGGAAATTTTTTCAACGACATCTGTTAAAAAGTTTGCAGAAAATCATCACAAACAAGATTTGAAAAATAACTTATCTTTATTAATGTAAGTAATTGTTACTGACCATAAATAAAAATAACCTATTAAAATTGTTATTGATAACAGCTAAAAGTATATTTGCTGACTTCATTAGAAAAATAACTTGATGAAAAACATTATTGATGATTTTTTTGAATTATTAAATATGTTTTATATTCAAATGATTTTTATATTTAATATTAAACTAATATCCTATTAAAAATTTAAGACTTAATAAATTTAAATAATGTTATTCAAAATGAATGTTTTAAAAAATTAAATTCAATAATATAAAAGGCTTTTTAAAGATTTAAGGCATTATTTTATTATTTCTCTACAAATTTGTTACAGCCTTAGCTGGTTAGAAATTTAATTTATCACCGAATTAACTTATCAATAATATAATGAAGAAGTAGAAGTAAAACTAAAGAAATTTTTAAAGATTAAATTTACGATAAATTAAATATTTAATGAGGCTGTTTAATATTAAAAAAAAAGACTAAAAAAATGGAAAAAAATATTTTAAAATGACAAAAAAAAATTAAGATTTTCGTGATGATTTGTTCGCACATAAAATATTATACCATTTTTTTTAAACATTAGCCAAAGTTATATGTGCAAGATGTGCGTTGAATTTCATTAAAATCAGTTGTTAAGCTGGATGAAAAGGAAAAGACATAAGATATTATGTTAAACTAAGTTACATTTTACTTTAGTTTTTATTTTTTATGTAGTGGAACATATTTCAAGTGATAGTTGAGATGAATAATAATTTGGGTGTGGTAAAGGCTTGTGAGCCATATGTATGTATTGGACAATTGGACTGCAGTGCCTTTAATTTTGTCCGTTGGCCACCATCCCAAATTCAAATTGAAACTATTTCATACAAACACTAGTAAAATAGGTTGGTCCAAAATATGTATTTGTTCTACCATCCCCATGGTCCATTCACAGGCTCTCAAATGAACTAATTCACATTTAAAAAAATTTATATTTGCTTGTTGTTATATGTTTGTTATTATTCTTATCAATGTACTTTATAAAAATAATTTTTAATACTAAAAAAGTTATATTCAAATAAAATTTAAACTAAATTTTTAAGATATTTTATATTGTTTAACTGAATTAGTTTGTTTAAATAAATTTTATAAAATAAATAATTTTATTTGTGATTTGAAATGTTATTGGAAATTTTATGAAGTAAAGTATTGATACAAATTATTGATTGGAAATTTTATATTTTTTAACTGAATAGTTATATATCTCATATGTTATGTAACTAATGTCTTAATCGTATGTATTAATTAATATTTTTATTATGATCAATAAATATTCCTTACTTTATTAGTGATTTAAATTATTTAGATTAATAAATCAAATGATAAGAAGTTAAGAGAGAGTTTTTGTATACTATAATATTTGTAGATGTACAGAATTAAGTTGCAATGACTTGATACTTGATTATGGAATCAATTTATAGATCAAAGTCTTAGCCTGTTTAGCATGCTTAAAAGAAGCATTTCAAAAGACGATTCTCTACTGATCTCTATTTTGTATCCATTTGTTTTTAGATTCTATATAAATTTACAGTGATAGAAATGGTCTAAATAGATTGTGTGATAAATAAATTACGAGTTGAAACAACTTGAAATCTAATTGTTTATCTATATAAAATGATTCAACGATTTTTTTTTAATAGCTTAGCCTTTTTTATTATTATGTTGGGAAAATATTATAATTGTACACAGTATAAGTGACTGAATGTAGAAGAGACTAATAATTTTGTTTGTTATTATATATATATATATATATATATATATATATATATATTTTATAGACAGATAGAAATAAAAGTTTGTGGATGAATATATATATATTTTATTTTGAAATACTAACCGTTTGTAAATCTTTTGTTGGACACCTCTACTCTAAATTGTGACTATGTTCACTAACTAGGTGGGGAGTTACATTATGTCTAATAAGGAAAAAAAAAATATATAGGAAAGATATAAGCTAGTATATTTAAATTATTGCGCTAGGAAAAAATAGGATTATTAATATGAATATTCATCAAGTAATGAGTTAACTGATAATAGAGTTCAACGCCTTCTAATTTTTTAATTCTATATCTGATTTTTTTAATAAGATAAGACTTTTATTATTATTTTTATTCTTGTTGTTGAAGTTGTTTTAATTATACATTATTGCTTCACCGTGGATATTTATTCTGTTTGGTAGTAAAAGAAAATCATAATAAACATTATAAAAGGTAGGATAAAACAAAATTGGAAAAAATGTTAAAATATATGATGAAAATTATGGATGGTAATATATATTTTTTCATAATATGTTTTGCTCATTTTCTTGAGTGGAAAGGGTTGATATTTTTAACTCTAATTATTCCATCCCGTCTGATTTAGACAATTAATTATATAAATTGTATTTTGCACTCCTATACTCTGAAATCGTACCACTATATACACTGGAAATTTAAATTTATCCTTTGAAGATTGTATTATGAATTGTAGAATGCAGAATACGTCTTTTTTGTTCTGAATTGTACGATTCAAACATTCCAGATCAATTATTTTAAAATCATACAAAATAAGCGAAAATAAAGAATAAAATGCAAAAACAAACTTATTACATAGTAACAACGGTTTTTAATATGATAATGCTAATCCAACATAGATTCTCACACACAAGTACAACAAATGAATGGGTGCACCGCGAGAAAGAAAGGTGGGAGAGAAGTGATAGGGGAATTGTATATAAAATCACCTGGGGGTAATTTCGACATTTCACCCCATAGGAGGTGCATATTCATATGATGGGTGCAGAATGACAAGCCCCGATTTTGTGTTGGACAAAGGTACAGAGAACCAGCCCACAAGCTGAATTTTTCTTTTTCTATAATTATGTTAAAATATGGTGAAAAAAGTGTTGGATTTTCGATTCCCATTTTTTTTTTCTGTATGAAAGTATTGTTGTGTTTCTATCGCAATATTCTAAAATAGAATTGGTCAATAATTTAGATGCCTGTTTCAAAAATTTAATACCTTTTTTTTCCTATAGTCAGTATTGAAAATAAACAATTAGAAGTGTTTTATGAAATAACACAATAGAAAACTACCAGGTAGATTAGTGGAATAAATAAATAATAGCGAGTCTAAAATTATTCTTTTTGTTATTTATAATTTTATAATTATTTGATATTGCAAATTTTGAAGTTCCCTAAACTATCATTCTATTTATAAACGAAGATGAACTAAATTTCTCTATTCCATATATTTAATGTGAGCTACTCTATCCCAACTAAGGAATCTATATTAAATGTATGTGATATATTTATTATATTAGTAATTCTAAATAAACTAAATGAGCCTGATATGTTTACTACATCCATAAATATTTATTATCTTAAAAAATGTTATCAAGAAACATTTAATCAATTAAATAATAATATAATTGGTTATCTTAAAATACTAAAACTTAAAAAATATATATAAATTGACTATTTTTTTTAGCTAATAATTAATTCTAATAAAAAATAATTGATTATTTGAAAGTTGTCCAAATACCAATTGCGTAGGTAATCAATTTTTTAATTTAATATTTAAGTTTTTTTAATTGAAATAATACTGAGACTATATAGGTCATTTTTTTGTGAAAAGGGTTTAAGATTGTCTCTTTTTCAAAAACATATGTTGAGCCTTTTCAAATGAACAAGTATTCTTGAAAAAAATTGCATTAACAAACTCTTTAAGAGATTTTTTTTCACTTGTTAAAAATCTAGTCGCATTCAATATATATCTTTCTAACTTGTTTTTCTTATTAATTGATTTAATTTGACTTTCTTACTTGTGTTTCGTGTGTCGATATAGTTGGTTTCCATATTTTACAGTGTTCTCTGTAAGTTAAAAAAAAAAAACATTAATATTTTATAGTTGTTGCATATTATTCAAAATTAAATATATGTAGTCGTGTTTTCTTTGCAATAATCATGAAATAATTTGATTCTTTCAAACTGAGTTTAGATTTAGATTGAATTAAACTAGTTTAAAAATCTCTAATATTCTTTCTTTCGAACCTTTATTTTTTTATTCATTAATTTATTTTGAACTGAAAATTATCGAAATCATATCTTAAATTTTGCTAAAATGATTCAAGAAATAATTCTCAAAATAATAATTTTAGAACCAATTCATCTCTCATTGTTCAACATCTAAAAGAAATGGCTGCAAATAATTGAATAAATATAAATATTTTTATTTAATAAGAATATAATTTTATTTATTCATTCATTAATATTATTAAAAACAGTGAATATATAAATAAACAATTATAATCAAATTTATTTTTATTAAGTGGACTTAAAACAATTTGTCACTAGTTATATTTTTTAATGGAATTTATTTTCTATAACCCCCTAAAGTGAGCACTTTAATCTTATCTCTATCCTACCAAATCACACTTTCTTTCTCTTTCTTTCCTCTCCCACCATTTTTCACGGGCACCGACTTAAGTGATTAAAACTAAATTTAATCATATTTAGAAGTGTTAAGGTGATGACTCAACTAAATCTTCAGCTGGCTGAACTGAATATTTGGTCAAACAAATGATCTTAAACCGTATTCATCCATTCATCAAATAGCAGGTACTGTTTCCCATGCTCTTCACCAGTGTCTCTGCTAACTCTGACCCTAACCTAGTGACAGGTTACCCACCCAGTTTCTCAAGTTACTTTACTTAAGGCATAAAAAATTAAGCACGATAATTAAGGCATAAAAACTCCAATTAATCCTCTTGTTCTATTTGAGGAATAGTATGTAAATCAACTACCAGTGTCTTCGAATTTGTTCAAGTTTAGAATTATCTTTGAACACAGTGTTTCAGTACTTGCTTCTATTGGCTGGTTTCAATAAATGTGTTACTTGGACCGATGCAATTGGATAATGGCGCCATTCTTTTTTGTAATTAAAAGAAAGTGCAATTGGGGAATGGTGGGAGAGGATTTGGGCATATCATCTTCGTATCTATCTACATGAAGAGAGTGGGTGGTGGCTGTCCAAGCTTCTTAATGCTTCTTTGTCTCATGCTTCGGCACTTTCCCATGGTGAGGTCCTCACATTTTTCTAACTCAATATAAAAGCCTGTGGAGTTTCTTACTACACAACTGTCCACACTGTGTACTGTTTATGGCCCCATTCTCCCCAAGGGACCTCTCTTCCTTCATCCACAATTCAGATTTACAAAATAAATGTTAGACCAACCAAAAAGATTTCGAAAATAAATGCTATAGTCTTACAGTCAATAACCTCAGCTTTATATTAAGATTTATATTTGAAATAAATAAAAATAAAAGTATATAAATGTAAGACGACATACATTCTTATCTAAAATTTTATCTCACTTAAAACTTAAATTATTTACTATCTCTTTGGTTTAGAGAATATTCTGACTATATCATCACACAATATTTTCTACAAGTTTATTGACTAAAGATTGTTTTGAATCAATTAGAGTTGAATTTTATGTAAATGGAATAATTTTTATTAAAATGAAAAATTTATTTTACTTTTGAATGATTTGTTAAGAGGAGATTATATATAGTTTGATTTAAAAACTTGTTTTGATCGATCTGGATTCAGAAGAAAGTTTTCATAATAAGAAGACTTGAATTATGTTCAGGTCTTTCATATATATATATATATATATATATATATATATATATATATATATATATATATATATATATATATATTTATGAAGAAATACTAATATTCTGTTTGGTTGAACTGATTTAAGTAGATTTATTGTATAATATGATGGATTTTGGAGGATGAAGGTTGTTTGATTGACCTAATTTGAGATGAGGGATTTGTAGGATGGTATCTTCCACCATGTAAAGAGATTTGAAGGGATCTAACTTGAAATTACAAAATAAACCTCATAAATGAGGTGGAAATTAGGAAATACCTTATAAGTGGGTCATAACTCTGAAAATTACAAAATACCCTTTGAGTGGGTTTAAGGTTTTCATTGTCCACGAGGGTCAATTAGTAATTTCAGAAATATATCAATTAAAAAATTAAAACAAATCTATAACATCTATCAAATCATTCCCAAACTTTTATAATCAATCCCTTCAAATTTTACCATTCATCCATTAAAGCAAACCACCTTACCATCCACAATACAATCCACTCAAATTCTTTCAAACCCACTCCCCTAATCAAACAAAGTCTAAAGAATTGTTTGTGTCTAGCGATGGAAACATTTGACCGAAGAAAAAAGAATGAAGCGACAAAAACGAGACTGAATTTTATGAAAAACAAAAAAAAACTTTCTTCGTAAACTTTCCACTTTCAAATACAAAGATTTGGATCAAAAGTTGCTTTTTAAATAACTTTTTAATTAAATAATAAAATTAGTTATAAAATAATAATAAAATTATTAAAAATATAATATATATATATATATAATTATTATAATATATTAATATATATAAATAAATATATATATAGGATTACGTATATAATCGAGTATATATATCATGCGTAATGGATTATGTTATTTATGTAATCGATTATATACGTAATCTTATATATATATATATATATATATATATATAT
>Ga0209700_104604_pt1 | contig 24557 bp, 9 predicted proteins | sample SiratroredBW_FD_187528 | JGI IMG/M metagenome (GOLD analysis project Ga0209700, IMG submission 187528) | Root nodule microbial communities of legume samples collected from California, USA - Siratro red BW (SPAdes) (version 2) | ecosystem: Host-associated > Plants > Roots > Nodule | place: USA...
GATATTTACTTTTTTTAAATCTGTTATAATAATGTATTACACTTAAATAGAGAATTTTAGAGATATTAAGATTCATTCATAAGTTGAGTTGATTTTGTATTAAACTCTTTGAGTCTCTTTTTTTTTGTTTTTTATGTAAGGAAAATATAAAATTCATATAAAGAGGATTATACTTTTTGTTATATTACAATGACTTAAAAGGTAAATTTTAAAGATATTTTCTTAAATCTGATCAACGTTTTTTATAAACTTAATATTTAATAAATATATGAGTTTAGTCATGATAATTATTTTTGTTACTTTTCAATAAACGCTATATGACATGCTAATTTAATGATTTTACATGGGAATATACATAAATATTCGAATAAGATTATTACATGTCAATTCCATCATTTACTTAAAAGGAATACAGTTATTCTAAAGATTAAATTAACATATTTATCAAATGTTGGATATTAAAAGTATCGAACTTTTTGTGGAGATACCAAATTTTAACGTAGACCAATTTTGGAGGTAATATTAGGTCAAATAACTTCAATATGGATAAGTAACATTAGATTAGCCAATGCTAAAGAAGGTATAAGGATGTTAAAATTTGTAGTACAATCCGAAAAGATGTAGTGTTTAAGCTTAGTATGATCCTATTTTGAATCAATAGATATGTTTTTCATTGTCCATTTAAAAACATTTAAAAATTTAAAATAAAATACGTATTTTAAAATTTAAGTTATATTAATAAAACTATTTTTAATTTTAGATGCAGACATTTTAATAAAATAATATTACTTTTAATTTTAAAAGATGGGTCAGTTTGATTGCATTGAAGAGGCAGTGGAAAAGGAAATAAATGAAGGAAGAAAAAAAATGAAAAGTTTAGTTATTAGATTAAAGGAAAGAAAATGGAAAGTAAGATGAAAGTTTGATGTAACAAAATTATTTTTTATATTAATATATTTAGAAAATAATTTGATAAAAAACATAATTTTAAAAAATATAAATTAGAGTTAAAATAAATTTTAAACTAAAAGAAAACTTTATATAAATTTTTAATAAATACAAAAAATTATATTTTCAAATAATATATTGAAATAAATTAATTTAAAAAAAAATAAAATTTCACTTAACTAATTTTATTTATTTATTATTTTAAAATATTGTTTTAATTATGTGTTTTATCATAACTATTATTAAAATATTAAATTGATTATTTTATTTGTTATTTTTATTTTTATAATATAAAATGTATATTAATAAAATATTAAATTAATTAATTAAATTTATTTATTTTAATTATTTTACTTTATTATAATATAAACTATACATGAATAAAAATTTAATAATATAATTATTAGTAAAAGTGATTTATATAGTTGATTATGTTTTTAATATTTTAATATTATTTATTATATAATTGATTCTGCAAAAAAAAAAAATATTCAATTATGTGTAGACTTTTTTCATAAATGCTACATAATATGAGAAGAAAGTTTCAAATCTAAAATTTATCTTGTTTTTCATTATTTAACGTATCGTTTTTTGAACTTTCCATATCTTTTCTTCACCTTTTATGTTTTCGGGGAATAAACACACAATATGAGTCTATTTGAGCAACAAGTTAAATGGACTAAACAAAATAATCAAATTTAATATAGAATACAAATATTTATTTGATAAGTTGTTTGACCCGTCCATAAAGAAATACACGCATTTAAGAAGTCAAAATAGGTAAATAAAAATAGAATTTTGCTAGATAACTTTTTTTTTAAAATTTAAAATTTTCCATTTGAGTATTTTCAAAAAAATTGTTTTATTAAATATTTAAATTTTCATATATTTTTAATTGAATTTCTATATAAAAATAAAAAAATATAATTTAATTATGTTTTAAGTTTTTATATAATTGAATATTTTCAATTTAAATATTTTAAAAGAATTTGTTCTATAAAGTATTAAAATTCTTTATATTTTTCCATTGAATCTTTAACGTCCATTTCCGTAATATATGTACTTGATTTTATAGTATAGGACGCCACAAACTTAATTAATAAGAAAACAAAATTTTAATTATGTTTTACACATAATTGATTCAAATTTTATTTTATTATCTAATTTATAAAATACAATGATCCGATTTTTAAAATGGTTAATATTTAAAACAGAAATACAGAAAGTAATTTCTTGACTGGTTTGGAAAGTTCATTGAAAGCCCTCATGGTTTTGACAGGTGATGAAGTGTGAGATTTGAAATGGTTTTGCATTAATGATTGTTGAGTGTGCAACAACTAAGTAATAGGTAATAAATGCTACAACCTCACTTGTAAGGACATGGACCACTCTCTTCTCATTTATTTCACACCAAACCCTAATGTCCTCATCCCACACTTCCACTGAGAATCAAAACAATTTTATGAGGTTTTGGCCAAAAGATCAAATCCAACAACATTGCTTGTAATGTTCACACATCACAAGAGGAGAAAAATTACACATGCTTTCACATTTATCACCACTTAATTAAGTCTTTTTTTTCTAATATACATTGTTGAATTCATTAAGCAACCATATATAGATTTTTCTTTGGCTAATGCAAGTTAATCTGGATACTTTAAATAGTTGTAATAGATTTAAAGCAAATTAATAAATAAATATAATGTTCATTTTTCAATATAATAGATGAAGTTTTAAGAGTTATGTTTTAAATCAAAATAATTTTATAAATTATTCTCTTTCGATAAGTTATGGTGATAAATATGTGTGTTTCTTGGGTTTAGAGATACGTAATCAGAATATTTAAGCATTAAAATGTGTCTTCTAAATCTTATCTAGGAGATTTTTACCTTTTGGGGTTTCTTGGAATTTTATGGACCCTAGATGTACAATAAATAAAGGTATTTTTAGTATTTTAAATTTAAATATGTATTATATAAAAAAAATAATATGTGACTTCAAATAGAACAATAATTCATCTTTTTATATCAACACATATTTAAAAAATATTATCTTTTTTTAATAAACTCTAACACTATCTTTTATTATCAACAACATAATTTGTTTAAAAGTATGGTATTCTCCATCACCTACAAAAATAAAATACACAAACTATAGTAAAAAAAAAATAGTTTATTCGGACCTTTTATTAGATACGAAATCATTAACGATGATCACATTATCAATAATCTCTCTAATATATCCTTTTAATGAATAAATTATCAAACCATTCAACTTTTCTTATAACATTGATGATATTAAGTAAGTTTTTCTTATTAATTGTAACTTTCAACTGACGTAGAGTTTGATATATTTTTTTAAATTATTATGTTTTTGAAGTTCCCATTGAATAAAGAACCATATTAGAAAACTCAGATATTTTAGATTTGTAATTGTAACCAATGTAAAATAAAAATAAAAGAACACTACATTAATTTTATTATAAATTTATTACAAGGTCAAATAATATAGAATAGGGAACTGACATTTATAAGATTCTTATCACATTTATTTTCACATGATCTCTTCACAATGTCATAAATGTATAATCTATCAATATGTTTGAAATAAATCAACCATTTTGTACCAATAGTCTCACAATTACTTAACTTTATAGGATAATTGGCATATAAAAAATGTTTAGAAATATTATCCAAAGTAAAAGATAAGATTCACTTTCTAATGAACATTTTTTAGTTAAAATATCCCTTGCTTTGTTGGTAAGACTTCCCCGGTTTCTAAGATAATAAATATGTAAAGGAGGAATTAATTGTTCTTTCTCAATGTCAAGATTTTTCCTATTAGATACATTTGTCACATCATTAGGTTCACTTGAATTGTTAATTTCATTTTCACTTACATGGCTTTCATTACGCAAAATTTCATTTGATTAATGTAAGTTTTCATGACAACCCACCTCTTCAAATATAAATTTATAAAGAGCTTGTTGTAATTTAATTAACTCTTCATTTTTTTTCTTTTTTCTTTTTCACTTCTAGATAAATTCTTTTTAGAAGGCATATTGTGGAAGCAAATTAAATAGTAAATTAACACAAGAAAAAAAAAACACTTAACTTACAAAGTAAAAAGACAAAAGAAAATAAAATTAGCACCAAGAAAGCAAATTTAATTGAATGCCTGCTTACATGGATATGCTAATTCCAATAGCTCAATTAAAACATTGTAAACATAGAAATTAAAAAATAATATAAAAATTAAAACAATTAAACAATTAATAATAAATATTAAAACATTAAAATTTTAGCATTGCAAAGATAAAATTTTAAAAAAATTAATAATATCAATGTGAAAAAGTTAACAAAGACATGGAAGGAAAATAATAAATTTCTAAAATAATTTATAACTGTTTATAAATCTAAAATAACGTTTTTGAAACAAAAAGATATATATAATAGCAATAGCGTTTTTTTAAGCACATTTATGAATTCCTAGTCCTATAAACACATTTTTTTTAAAATAAAGTTAACCACATTGCAATTAACTAGTGATTCGTGAAGGTGAAGCATGTACAGTTCAATTGTGGTGTGAAAGAGTGAGTCATATAGGCCAAGGAATAATCGAATAAGGAAATAATCTCAGATACAATTGAAAACAATTTAGTATGTGGGATTAATTTTCTTCCTAATTTTTCTTCCTTTTATATCAGAAAGAAAAATTGTATTTATTCAGGAAAATACAATTTAATTAACAAACTATTCCAAAAACAATTATACCTACTAGTTTCAGATTTTCATTTTTTGTTTCTAAATGGCATTTAGTGTTTTTTTTTTTAAATCAATAGTTAAAAATTCAAAAAACACATTTCATATATATTAAAAATATTTATTTCTCATAATTTTAATTACTATATAGTTTAGATGTTTAGAAGATTTGATTTATTATAAATTTCAATTACATTAAAAATGCATTTATCACATACATTATAGAGTCTAGAATCTATATTACTAATTTTGATTAAATTTGTCCTTTTATCCTTGAATGAATACCTGGAGGCTCTGTTAGTCACGCCTACTTCGGTATGATTATTACAAATGTCCTGTCACCGTGCTTGGGATTGGCATTGGCATAATAATGGCTCCCAACATGACAGAAGTCAAGCTTTTGCAGCAATGCAAGCTAGGCTCTTCAAGTGGGAATCCAAAGATATAAAACCCCAAAAGTCAGAATATAGTACCTCTCTTCATCACACTACACTCATAGTTAGATGATATTTGGTCCACAAGTAACCATAACTTCAGAAAGGATGTTCTTGTGAAAGTTAAGTCAGACTATTTAAAAAGGGTGCATGGAAGGGATTGTTAAATGTTAGATATGGTCCATTATTTTTTAACTCTTGCAAGTTTATCAAGAAGCAAAAAGAAGATGCATTTTACAGTAATCACAAATTCCAAATTCTCTGCATGCCAATTGTAGGGTAAATAAAAACCAGTCCAATTTAAAGCACCATTCCGGATCCTTCTTTTATTCTGGAAGGATTTCACATCATCAGTCCTAAATGGTAAATTTCTGGTGTGGTCACCATTATTAAACAAAAGTTACCTTTTATCATTACCCTTACAAATAACTTACTTTAGTCTTTATCCACACTACTTTCTTATTTAGTTCCTTTGACTTTAGACAATAAAGACAATGAAATATTAAAAATAACTTATAAGAAAACTAAAAGAGACTAAAATGATATTGATACGAAGAACTTTAAGTAAAGAAAAACTAAAAAAGTAAAGCTTTTACAATCATAAAGAATAATTCAGTAATTATTCTTTCCTAAATTTGTTTTCATTAATTCTTCAATTTACTAAATTTAAATCATTTCCATATATCATGCAATTTGACTGATAATTCATTGTGCAATAAATTATTTACCATAGGAAAACTGTGCTATCCAATTTGTGCAGCAATTTCAGGTATCTGAATCCTTAATCCGCAGGTCGTTCCAGAAAAGAGAGAGAACAGTCTATTCAGGAATAGAATTACCAAGTGCAAACTTTCCCGAAACTTTAGACAAATTTTATCTTTATTGTAGGACTGGGGAACTGGGGAAGAAGACCCTGCTATGGCATTATGGAATATTAACAACAAAAAATGCATTTCTCTGCTTCTAATAAAGAGCAAGCAATATATATATATATGGTTTTTTCATGGGTAATTTTTTTGACGTCTTTTTGAATAGAAATCTTCCAAAGGGATTAAAGCTTATGAGTGAGTGAAAGGCTTGCCGTAGGTCCAAGCACTGATGATAAAATGATATTATTCTTCTTTCGTTTCCAGGGACAGTGGAGCCTCCACTTAGCTCAAAGTAACATCATAATTACTTGTAAAAGACGCGAATGGGGCCAGGATGTGTTCGCTCTGCAACTGAAACCGATACTACCAACAATGGCAAAATGTGCATACAACTTTATAAAATTCGAACAACCAAAAAGATAAATAAATCTTCCTTGGGTACTTTGCAGGCACTAAGGCCATGAAAATTGAAAATCTTACACAGTTACAGTCAGAAGGCACTAGACAAATATATTCTTTAAAAAGGGGCCATGCCAAATGGCTTCAAAAGTAAAAGAAATGTTCCCTCAACTTTAAAAGACCCCAAATTTCCTGAAATTCACCACCTTTGTATAGGCAAAGACACATCATTCACCCAAAAGGTTCTTTCTGATTAAAAAGCTAGAACCAGGTCAGAATAAACCAGTCATATGATGGAAAGGAAGAGCCAGAACAAAACTAAAAACAGAAAGGGAAGAAATGGATTTATGCAACAAGGCTTGTATTTCTGCATTAGTCTCTACAAATGGTGATCAGGAAAATCAATTAGAGTTTACCTAACACTAAAACCATACACTCTCACAAGTTAATCATCATCACAAGAACAACTCACAGACCCATTCATTCACAGATAAACACACACACTCACCGAGCCTTCTTCCGCCCCTTGAACAGGAAATTTGACGGCGGTGATGGTGAGAACTCGAACGGTAAGTGTGGTGGATCAGCTTCCCCATTAAGCATTCCCACAACCTCCTTCATGGAAGGCCTCTTCCCAGGGCACCTCTGCAAACACAACAAGGCAATGGTGATGCAGAGCAGCGCCTGCTCCTTATCCAATGAATGAATAGAAGTGTCAACAAGATCCAAAAGCCTCCCATTGTGAGCAAGCTGCCTGGCCCAGGATATCAAATTGGCTCTCTCAAACTCAGAAATCGGCGACGCCGTCACCTGCAGCGGCCGCCGCCCCGCCACCAGAACCAAAAGCAGAACCCCAAAACTGTACACATCACACTTTTCAGACAATTGGCCTCCTCCACCATACTCAGGAGCAATGTAACACACAGTTCCCCTCATACTAGGGGTGCTACTGATCCCACCACTCTTTGGCACATCCCCACTAATCCCCCAATCCTGGCTATTCCTCCTCCCATTGTTCCTTATCTCCCCACTCAACCCATCCAACCACCAATCAATACTCCCTCTACTACCCTTACTCTTCCTCTTCTTCTTCTGCTCCACCCCTTCCTCCTCCCTCTGCCACCACTCCAAACCCCTCTTCTTCTTCCTACTCTTCTTAGACAGCTCCTCACAAAACTCCTCCTTCCACCACTCCCTCGGCTTCCGATTCTTCTTCACCTTACTCTTAACCTTCTCCTCATCAAGAGAAGCCCACCAATCCAACCTCTTCCTCTCCTTCTTCTTACTCTTCTCACTCCCATTAACATTCACATTCTCATTCTCCACCTTAGGAGAAGAAGATGAACACGAATCAATCCACTCACTCTTGGGCCTCTCTTTCTTTATCTCACTCCCGATCCACTCCATCACATAATCCTTCACCCTCCCCGATTCCCCCCCTCCCCCACTCTCCTGCCTCCACCACCAATCCCTCCCCGAACCACCACCCTTCTTCTTATTCAAATTCACATTCTCACTATCAACACTCTCAAAACACCCATCCGACACCACGCTCAGCTTATCACCCCCCACCGGCGACGCGTCCGAGTAATCCACAACCCTCACCGGACAACTCTCCGGCGACCGGTCTACATCCACCACACTCACACTCTCCCCCTCCTCCATCACCCCAAACTCCTCAACCCCAATCTCCCCAACCCCTTCCTTCTTCTCCTCCACCATTCCCAGATCCTCCACCGCCTTAACCCTAGCGAGCCCAAAATCCCCAATCTTCGCTCCAAAATCCTCATCCAGCAACACATTACTCGGCTTTATATCCCCGTGAATCACCGGCGGCTCACACACGTGGTGCAAATACTCCAACCCCATCGCCACCGAAACCGCCACGTCGAATCTATTCGCCCAACACATCAGCTCCGGACACCGCCGGTCCAGCAGCGCGTCCTGCAAACTCCGGTTCGCCATCAGCTCGTAAACCAGCACCAGCTTCCGACCGCGCCGGTCCGACGAAAACCCCAGCAGCGAAATAACAAACGGCGACTTCAGATTCGAACACAGCGTCAACTCGTTGTGGAACTCTCTCTCCCCCTGGATTGACCCCGGCGAGTCCATCACTTTCAACGCCACGGTCTGGCCGGAAGGCAGAGTCGCTTTGTGCACCGACCCGAACCCGCCGTGGCCGAGCTTCGTCGACGGCGAGAACGAGTTCGTCGCACGGCGCAGAACAGAGTACGAGAAACGCCGCTGGTTGTGCTCGAACGGCGCCGTTCGGTTGTAAGCCAGTTTGCGGTAGATGAAGACCGTGACGGAGACGATCAGCGCCGTCAAGAAGAGCGCGCCGCCGACTGCCCCGCAGAGTATGATCTCTCGACGGTGCGACACGACGGCGGCAACCGCCGCGTGCGGCGAGGGTGGCGGCGGACGCGATGGCATGGTTGTAACAACAAAGAGAGGGAAATGAAAATGGTAATTTTGATGTTAACCATTCATGAGAAAGAGAAAGTGAATAGAGTTTTTTTTGTGTTGTTGAGAAGAAGAAGTAGCAGTGAGGAGTGAGTTGTTTTGTTTCCTTGGCCAACCAATATTGTGATAGATAAATGCCATAAATAAATTAATAAATGAATAAATAAATAAATAATAAAGTGTTGCTTTTCAATAATAAAAAAATAAAATTTATCTTGAGATTCTCCTTTTCTTTTCCTTTTTTCTAATAACAATAAAATAGTGAATGAGGGTGATAGTTAAAGTATTGAAGAAAGGTGGAGAAAAAAAAGTTCAAACCTTTCATTAGTGGTGTGTTTGGAGGGAGTTGCATTTGTGGACCTGCCTCTTAACAAATGCTGTAAACATATTTTACCCAAAATTAGTAAAAAATCTAAAACAAACAATGTGCTCAAAATATTTAGGGTTCATTCAAGTAACAAATCATTAATTTGTTTCAAATTTTTATCCGTCTTAATAAATCTTTTTTTATATTTCAAGCCAGTATTTTTCAGTAGATGCATTTTTAAATGTACAAACTTTTAGGTTCAGCCTCTAATAAATGCAATAAAAAATTGAAAAACAACAATTTCATCAAATCAGGTGGAAAATTATTCTTGTAATCTGTTGAAGCAATAATGATGGTTTGGATAACTCAGAAGACCTGGGTCAAATTGTTTACTAACTATCTTTTAATGGTTAGTTTCCTTATACACATTTTAATAGTTAGTATATATGTATATATGGTATTAAAATTACCATCACTTTTATAATTTTAAAATAATTTAACTTAAAAGTTGTCCTTTAGAGTGTTATATATACAAATATGGGTGTGTTTTGTCCTTTTGAATTCCTTCTGTCTTCATTAAGTTAATTCTTTAAATTATAACAAAAATATATTATTTTAATACGTTTAGTTGGTGTGTTAGTGTCGTAATTAAAGATATTAAAGAAGAAGGCAAAGCCATGGAAAACTACATATCCATGCTTAATTAAGAGATCAAACTATCAAATGTTATAGTGATTGTGAGTGGTTAATATCTTCATTTCCTACTAAATGTTTCACATTATATTTTAGAAAAAAAAAAAAACACCTATCAACTTTATTACTAAAAAATATTATTAGAAATCATATGTAATTACGTTGAACTTCATATACTAAATTTAAATAGGTTTTAAAATTTTTACTACATTTTTCAAATAATGAAATGATATATGTCTCAACGTTTTTGGATTATTCGGGTATAATTTTTTTAACTTAAATTGTTTTATATTGAATTTTAAATTAATTTAATTGGATATACGAAGGGAATATAGGATTTGTGAGAAATTGAAAATAATTGGATGTGGGTAAAAAATGTTAAATAATTATGTAAATATTTGTTGTGGTAAAAAGAGTAAAGAAAAAAAAAATAATGTTGAATGATGATGTTACTGGGACTTGTGTTGGTTTTGATGACAGTAGAAAAGTCAACGAGAAAATCCCGTTGAAAAGAGAGCATATCTCGTTTGAAGTGTAAAACACGAGCAGAGGAAGTGCGCGTGGGCGTGGCAAACGTGACCTCCTGCACGTGCTTCAAGCACCACCCATGTTCCACACACACCCCTATTCATTCATTAGGATATTTATCATTTAAAAATAAAACAAATACTGTATTTTATTAAAAATCATAGAAAAAATCAACTCAGCATTCAGAGTGTCATTTTACTTACATCCTCTCGGATTACTTTATGTAATAAATGTATTAATTTTATATAATTAAATTTATTTAATTTCGTAATAATTTTTAAATCCTAAATTTCTGATTGATCTTATACAGAGTGTATAAATATTAAAATCTATCAAATATATATTACTAGTTATTTTAACAAAACTATTACGTGTAATGGTTCACTTAGAAGTGATAGAAAAAATAAGTAAAAAATAGAATAAAAATAAAGGTAATTTTGGTGAAAAATACAAGAAAAATAAGAAAAAAAATTATTATAATATTCTTTTGATGTAACCCCTTATCGATTTAGGATTATTTTATTGTGAGATTTTTAAAAAAATAACATAATCTAATATTTGTAAAAAAGCTAATTAAGTATGCCAGTTTTTATTTATTTTTTTAATTTTTATATTATCTAAATTTATATCATTTATCATATAATTAATAATTATTTTTCATTCAGAAATTGTACTCAAATATTAGAAGTGTTGAAATATCAAACTTTATACAAATAAACATTAGACTTTATCATTATTTTGCTACTTTTATATGATACAATCTGATAATACAGTTGTATTTACACTATTCCATAAAATTTACAGAGAGTTGAGGTAAAAACTAAAGTTTAATGACATAGAATTATAATAAAAATAAAAAAAATAGATATTTATACATTTTATTATTTACTTATTTAAATTTTATGACAATAAACTTGAAGTTCTACACCCGCAAAATTTGGAAGTAAAATTCGTTTATGTTGCAGGTTGTGAAGGTTGAATATAAAAAATTAACATACAAAATTTACCAAAAATATTAAATCCTCACATGTTACGAGTTACATGGATGATGGTGGGTGAGCTTTTATTTAAATATATAACTTTATTTATAATTTCTTTCATTTTAAAAACAATAAATAATTAATTTTGATTTTTCCTATTATCATCATCATTTTCTAAAAAAATCGACATTAATTTTAATAGGTTGCTGAGTGGTTTATGATATGGTGTGGTGTTGGAAGAATGCGAATGACTTAAAGATAGAAAGAATGGTAGTTGCAAAATTAATAATCTTATTTATTTATTTATATATATATATATATATATATATATATATATATATATATATATATATATATATATATATATATATAAGATTATTGAATTGGTTTGATTTATTGAATTTAAAATTTTAGAACTCATTATATAAGCTAATTCTGATTAAATAAAGTAAAATCTCATCTCACAAATATAATTGAGTGATTTGACTTCTCTAAATACATAGGAGGCATTGATGAATATTTTAGATATCCATAAAATATTGTGTATAACTCACTTAAATTAGGAAACTCAACACAAAGTGCATTAATTTTATCTAAACTTTGGTTGTAAAAATAAATATCATAGAATTGAAAAAATAATTTATTAAAGTAATTATATTTGACATAAGATGTAAATCAAAATGGTGAAATGAGAGAGAAGGAATCAACCACATGGTCGAGAGTTATGAGAATGGAATGCTTTAGCAAAAAGCAATGTCCATGGCTTCACCAATCACTGTGGTGAACCAGACTCATCTCAGAAAAAGAGTTGACTTTTTACCTAAATTCATGCTGTTCTTTTTCCTCTCTTTTACAACCTTTTTTACACTTTCCTCACTGCTAAGTTATCTAATTTCAAGATAAATTTATGAATATATTTAATTTAATAATACAACAAACAATCTCTTTCGTATGTGGACCATAAAGTATAAATAAATAAATGTAATGGCTATTTTAATTTTTTTATGATTAAATCTCCATTGACCGTTTTCAAGTGTGTACTATGTTCAGTCATTAAGAAATGGCTCAGTTTTAGTGTTTGTAACGCAAAGAATCTCAGTTACATGTGTGTTTCTCATCTCGAATAACTCAAATTTCAGTTATAATAAAAACATGTTTTATGAGTTCCGTTGAACTGAAATTTAGACCGTTTCATCTGAAAAATAAATATTTTATTAATCAAATTTCATATTTAGAAAAATTATTTTTAAGTGTTAAATTCAATTTTAGGTTATTTTAGTATATAAGTTAAGAATTTAATTATTTGGTAATTTATTGCATAAATACCATTAGATTATTTTTGCTTTTTTCAATAAAAAATTAAAGTTTAGAAGAGTTTGATTGTATTATATTGTGTTTTTTTTAATAAGTTTTTTTTTCATATATAAAGTTTTATTTTTTCCTTTTCGTGTGATTTGTATGTATATTGGTTTGTATCCGTGTGTGAGATCTAATGATAAATTAATCATGACTAGTCTAAATAACTAGCAATATGTTATTTTATTTTAAATTAAATTCTTTAGGAGAAACTTAAGGCATCTTTTACCTTGTCTAATTTTTGAATAATTTTAAATATGAGCAAAAGATTTGAAGTAAGAAAAGCTATAATTGATTTAGATTTTATTTTTACTTTTTATTTTACAATCTAGTTTGGGTGTTGATTTTTTAAAAAAAACGAGTTTAATGTGAAATGTTAAATATAGTTTGAGAATTTGATAGAATTGGCTATTTTGGATCATTTGGAACCCGTGAAGGAATTCTCTTTTGAAATATGGAAAGTATAAAAGTGAATTTTGAATTAAATTGAATTAGATGTAAATGATTATTTTATATAGTGGCGTATGATTTTTGAAGTTTGTTAGGAAGGTTAGTTTTAGATACAATAGGTGATACGAATGTTGAAAGATATATACATTGAATTTGGATATACCTAAGAAAATAAAATTATAATGTTTTAAATGAATTTATTTAAGTTGTAAAAATGGGAAAATGGTGTTATATGAGCTTTTACAAAAAAATTTGGTTATTGAATTTGGAACCTCGTTTATTTTAACTTGTTGATATAGTTACATATGTTAAATTTGAGGTGTTGAGTTGATTTTGGATAAACTTTGTGTAAAAGTAGATTTTCTTATTAATTTGTCCATGGATCCCAAAACAACCAAGTTGATTTCTAATACAGCTGAAAGGAAATTTTTATCAAGGTTTCACTTATTTATTTAAAATTTTCTCGACAAAATAATTATAATGATGAATAAAAAGATAAATGTGTAAAATTACTCAATGAATTGTTAAAAAAACTAATATTTTATTATTTATAAATATATATTTAAATGGTTTTAATATTTATAATTCATATTTGATTAAATAAATGTAGAAGTGTATTTTAGATGTTCCTTAAATGTTTGTAATTAGATGTTTAGTACAAATTGATTTTTTAAGATGAAATGTGTTGAATTAGATGTTTTGTAATTAGATGTTTAGTACAAATTGAATTATTGTCATTCATATTTGATAGTTTGGTGAATTAGTCTTTATTTTGCATTGAATATTGGAATAATTAAGTAGTGAAACCATTAACCAATGGAGAAATTCAAGTTTCACTAATTTATTAATTACATAAATGAATATTTTAGATATGATTAATTAAGTGAAGATCTTAGGTGTAACTGATTAAGTGAATATTTTAACTTTAACTTACTGAAATTCATGTAAGGATATTATTTAGGTACTTTAAATTAACTATTGTTGTTAAAAATAATAATAATACATTCTATATCAATTGTTTATTAGTTTTATGTCAATGTACATTTCATCACCAACCAACTTCGAAAATGATAGAACATATTTTATATTGATTGGACAACTAATGTAACGTCTACAAAAGTTACATTAGTTTTAAATACTAATTGATATAAACGCATGTTTAAAAGAGTTTAAAAAAATTAAGAAAGGGATACTTATTATATCAGATGTTTTGTAATATTTTCTTTGTATATCATTTTATTTTTTTATTTTTTAACTGATGTAAAATGGATAATATTATGCGGGTTAAGGTATTAATGGATGCAATACATTATTAGATGTTTAGTAAAGATATTTTTTTAAGATGAAATTGTTGAATTAGTGTCATTCACAATTATCTATTTGATATATAGTTTGTGAATTAGTCTTTGTTTTGCATTGAATATTAGAACAATTAAGTAGTGAAACCATTAATCAAAATAGAAATTTAAGTTTCATTAATTTATTAATTACTTAAGTGAATATTTTAGGTATGACTAATTAAGTGAAATCTTAGGTGTGACTGATTAAGTGAGATTCATTTAAAGATATTGTTTAGATACTTGGAATTAATTATCACTATTATAAAATAATACATTCTATATTTATTGTTTGTTAGTTTTATGTCCATGTAGATTTCACCAACTTAGAAAATGGAACATATGTTATATTGATTGGACAACTAATGTAACGTATACAAACGTTACATTAGTTTTAAATACAATAGATATAAATTCATGTTTAAAAGAATTTAAAAAAAATAAGAAAGGGATACTTATAAGACGTTTTTGGAATCAATGTAATATTCTCTTTGTACATCATTTTATTCTTTAAACAATGTAAAATGGATAATATTACATGGGTTAAGGTATCATCAGATATAATACATTATATTTTTCAAACAAAAAATATTGGTTTTGTTCCTTTCCCAACTTGTAATTATAAATCACACACATACCATATTGTCAAAAAAATAAAGTTTTGTATTTATTTAGATTTGAGAATAACAAAACTTGTTAAAAAATAAAGTTAAGCATAACTTAATCAAAATTAAACTACTTAAAGACAATGTATAAGTATCACACATAATTTTAAATTATAATTCGCAAACAATGTTTTGCCATGATGAATTTATTCAATTGTGGCTATACCCAATGGATCACCATCTATAGAAAACGAAAATACTTGCCTTTTCATAACATATATGAAATCTCTAATAATTTTTTAGAATATTAAAATATTTAAATAGTTGTTTCCAAAAATCAATAATACTAACACAAATTATAATCTATATCAAATACATGACACAATAATCACATTTAAAACTTCTTTATTACCATTGCGAAGTTAACTCATTGAAAAATTAATAAATTAATAAATTAATAGTTTCAATAAATAACTAAATACCTCAAGATAAATCCAACATAAATTATATATGACAATAAAGTGAATCTACAATCTAATATATTACATACGTTAATAACACTAAAAATAAAAGTCATTAATAATTTTTATTATATTTTATAAATTAAAAAACTCATTAGTAATTTATTATATATTATATAAATTATAATAACGTTATATTATTTCGAAATTAAATTATACTCTTATACTACAATTTTCATATTCACCTGACAATATTATCAAATCCAACAAATAAGCATTAAAAGAGAAGTTAAGATTCACTTAATCTTTTTCTTCTTAATATTAAATTTAGATGAAACCATATTAATAGAAGAGATATTTTTCATAAATTTTTAAAAATATTTTCTACTACATTGTTTTTAATTACAACATCTAGTACATAAAATAAAAATACTAACATGTGCAATGCATCTTTCTCGTCTGCAGTTCTTCCTTCTTCATAGAGCAATGGTGGTGCGATCTTCAATAGTAGAGGACCAGCTTCAATGACAACCTTATTTCGCTCTAATGTACCATAACTTCTCGTAAATTATGTTACTCACTTGGTATTAAAGATACTTACTTTATATTATTATATATATAGTAATGATGATAATAAGTAAGATAGTTTGGTCTAATAATAAATGAAGTAGAAGTGCACAATGATTTTAGAAAAGAAAAGATGAAATGAAGTGAAACTTAGGTGGAGTAGGTCCATTTGGTAACACTCATTAACTGCCTCAAAGAAAACTTCCATGTTAGTCTTTTAGGTACTTTAGTTGCTAAAAATATATCATTATCCCTTGTTATTGTTCTTTTTCACAAGGACAGTGAAATGAGCTTTTTAAAGCTTTGGTGACTATGATAATTTAGGAACCATAAAGTACAATTTTCAATGTATAAAACATTTCATGTGAGCTGATTAATTGAAGATGTCCTAAAATATATATTATAAGTTCTCGAAGAGATAAAAATAATTATAATTTATTTATATTTGAGACAAAACCACAACTCTCTTCTTATATTTAACGCCAAATAAAATAACTTGTTTTGTTATAACACATTAAGAAAATGACTTTTGTTATTGAAAAAACATTATAGTGTATTTAAATCATGATCTTGGACAAATTTTAACAATATTCAGAACAATAACATTTTATATTCTGCATTCTAGTTAGTTATTTTGTAGTACCAATTTAAATTAAACAGTCTTATCGTTTATCAATATAGCATTGTTGATCCTAGCGGTATTAAATTTGACTTTTTAAAATTAGATTTTATATTTGATTTTTATGTATGAAATAAAATAACAAAAAAGAAAAACCCACTAAAATAACATTAATCATACACAAAATCAATAATTGCTTCTAACTAATATTATCTTAAAAAAATAACCCTAGCGTTTTGAATCTCAATGGCTTATAATTCTCACCCCTTTGTTCTTAAAAAGAGTGTAGAGTGAAGAATGTTGGGACAAGTTTGGGAGGAACAAATCCAACACATAATCCAAAATCACATTGATATCAAACGTACTGTGGCAGACAAACACAGCCTTTGACTTTTGTAAGCTTCGTAGGAGGAATCTAGAACTTTTCGAAAACCACAAAATATTAAAAAAAAATTGAGTAAACGTAGTCCATTGCTTAAGACTATGACCAAACTAGGGTTTTAAACTCGAAAGATTAATAAAAATATATTATAAAGTGGGTGAACCAGATTCATTTAGGTTCTCAAAATCAAAATCCAGATTGGATTAATTAGTTTAAATATTTTTCAGTAAGATGTAAATCAACTTAAACCTTTCATTCTGAAATTCCTTTTTCAGATTAACCTTTATTTAAAAAAAAAATACCCAAATAAATTTTCCTAAAGATGATTTAATCAACTAGACTCATTTACTATGGCGATAATTTAATTTTTAAGGAGTCAATTTTTCAATAGTTAACCATATCACTAAATTCTTTTTCTTTCCATTAAAAAAATAGATAAAAATTTGACTTCTCAGTAATTGAATTTTAGTCAATTTTCTAGTGCGACGAGAGAATATTTCACGCTCGAATTCTAAGTATAAACCGTAAATAGATCTAATTTAAAAATTAAAGTGAAAACAATTTAGGTAATTTTTTCAAATAGGTTATGTAAGAAATTATTTCATTTTGAATTGATTCGGAATTCATAGGGTTATTAGATTTTTCCAAATCCACGATTACCCAAAGATATAATAAATTGAAGAAAAATTGTGTTTCTTTTCAAAGTTGCCTTTGCTCCTTGTTTTAAATTGATAAATTAAATTAAATTATATCATATTAAAATTGATATAAAAAAGTTAGTAAGTTTAATATTCAATATTTAATATATACGATCAGTTTGGTATTTATTACTCTTATATTGATAAATATGTGATGTGACAATGTTAAATTAATATAATAAAACTGTTAATTGAAACAAAGTTAGGGATCAAATTATATTCATCAAATCTTAAATATATTAATTTTTGTTAGAACTGCCAATTTCGATACAAATCATGTTATTAGCCGATACAAAACATTTTTAAAAATACAAAAAAATTATCTCTCTTACAAAAGTTTTGATTTTTGCGTGAAATATATACTAACGTATTAAAAATGATAGCATTTTTATAAATTATTTTGGATAAAGAAACTCTTTTGTACAATTTTATTCATGTTACAGTGAGGCTGTAGTGACTTTTTATATTATAATAACAACAAATGTGGAACTTGGAGATATAACAGTATTTGTGTCTATAATAATAATAATAATAATAATAATTATTATTATTATTATTATTATTATTATTATTAAAAAATGGGAATATTTCAAAGTTGGTCCCACTTGGTTAGTTAAAAAAATGTTGAAATGGTTGGCTGGGTCAGACCCGTGAGAGCGATATTTCCAAGGCCTAACTCATCATTATGTTCTACACTTTACTTTTTGTACTTTTTTTTATTTAATTAAAAAAGAGAAATAATAGAAATTAAAATACATAATCCTTCTGAATTTTTTAAATAAATAAAAAAGTTTAATTAAGTTTTAATTAATTTATAAATTGAAATATTTTTTAATTCAGTTTTTGTTCGAAAATTTATTTTACTGAAGTTTAATTTTTTAAAATACTCTATCATCTGATTTTGCTTTAAATAAAACGACAACATGATAATTGTTTTTCTCTTTCTGTTTTTAATTTGTGATTAACTCGTTTTCTTTCTTTCTATTTTTTTAAATTAGTTTTCTTGAGAAAAGAAAGTAAGTTAATTCGTAAATTAAAGATTAAAGAACCGAAGTAACTATTATTAAAATATTTTTAATAATTCGTAATTAAAACAGTTTTTAATTGATTTATATTATAAAAGTAAGATAATGTGATGAATGAAAAATTAAATTCTCTTAAAGGAGATGTTTTCGTTCAGTTTTTTTATGTCTTAAATGAAATAATATTACTATTTAAGAAAAAGTTTGAACGTGAAAATATTCCTTCCAAGATTGTCTGAAACAAAATGCTTCAGCCTCACGTGTCCGTATTTATGTGACAACCTTACAAAAGCTTATACATTAATTAATTTTTTCTATATAACCATTTTTCAATAATTTTATTTTAAATAAAGTAAGTAATTTAATTTATTAAAATTTTAAAATAAACTTATTACTACTCATTTATTTTAAAACATGCTACTTTTCTTAAAATGCTTTTATCAATTTTTTATTTATTTTAAATATACACACTTTTTTTAAAAACAATTTCAGATTAAAGAAAAAGGAGGTTTTCATCTTGAATATAAAATCGTAGTAAATTGTTATTTGAGTAAAAGTGGTAAAAGTGAAATGAACACTTAATTATTTTATTATTAAACTAAAACTGAATATTTATTAAAAAAAATATTTTACTTTTACTTGAGTCATAATCTCTTTATACTTCTGTCCATTTCTTTCTTCTAACTTATCTCTAAGCATCCACATCTGTTTTTCATCAGTTTTCCGAGTGAAGCCCACCGTTCGACTCGTGGCGGAAAACAGAACAAGTCTATCCGATCAGAATCTTCATTAGAGTATTCATTCTCTGCTCTTGTCCCTTAGAGTCAGCTTTAGGTTTTCGTCATTTTTCTGTTTTTTGAGCTTGCATGTGGCCTCTGAGCTATCAGACGGTGCTTTTGTGAGTTAAGTTCCCTAGTGTATTGGTCTGAGGTGATCAGAAATCTTTCGGTGCAAGTTTGAATTCCTAAGGATCTTAGGCTATTGGAGCTGTAAGAGGGAACTTCCACTGCGATTTAGGTAAGGGAAGCTGACCTACATCTCGTATGATTTGGGTGTGATTATAGGTTAGGATTTGATAGGTTACTACCTATGAAATGTATATATGAAGGTTATTTGCAGGTCTGAAATTGAAATTTTAAATTTTGATGTGACTCTGTGAAGTTGGATGTTAGATGTTATGTTGTTCGGCTGGGTATATACTTTGCTTTAGGGTAGATTAATCATTGAGTATGCTAGTTGAGTTTGCTTAAATTTGGCCATTTGAGGCATGCATGTTAGCTTTGAGGCAGTAGAAGTTGTTGTTTTATGCATAATTAGCCTAGACGATAGCAACTTGCCTAGGCGAGAATGGTTTCAAGGAGCAAGTGTACTCTCTAGACTGTTTTCACCCAGGTGAGAAGTGCTTTGCCCAGATGAGAAGGTGTACTTGCCCAGGCGAGAAAACCCCTGGAGCTGAGGTGCTCTCTGGACCAATCTTGCTCAGGCAAGAAATCCTTCCCCTAGGTGAGGATGTAGTCTCGTCCGAGCGAAAGTAATTTCGCCCAGACAAAAATGTGGTCCTGGAGAAGGAGTGCTCTCTAGACCATTTTCGCTCAAGCGAGGGAGATTTTCTCTAAGGCGAAAAAAAAAACTTTTTCTGAACTTGCAATTTTGATTGTTTGATTCTCTTGCAATGCTAGTCATGGATTTAATATGATAGATGGATTGATAATTTAAAGTGTATGAATATTGACTGTGTAATAAATTTTGCATTTTGAGATTTGGAATAAAAGAGAATGATTACATGAGATGAGATTTATATTATGTTATGAAATTGATAAAGTGTTTATGAGTTGTTCAAGATCTAGTCATAGTATTTTCAGGAAAGGGAGTACCCGTACTTAGGTCAGTTAGGAAGTGCATTGTCTAAGGACTAGATAAATAACGATTGATATCCTGAATCTACTAGTAATAGGAATCAAATAGATGACCATTACTAGGTGATGAAAGTCGAAGGAGGTCTGAACTTGGTGATTGCACTTGAGACATAGCTGGTCAGAAAAGTATCAAGAAGACTAACTTTGTCATAGACAATTTAGTATGTGGAGGCTGTGTGAAGTTTGAAAATGTATGACAGGTGCATATCTCGAGGTCTATTCAATGCACGAGTCTTTCGAAAGTAGAGTCAAAGTTTGTAGTGTGTATATATGTAAGTGAATGAAATGCTTGAGTGGTGTTAGTCTTTGTGTTTGAATTGAATGACTCAGAATTATTAAAATTTTTGTTAGCTTACCCTTTGTTTTGTTGTATTTGTATTTTGTTTTCTATATGTAATGATAAATACGTGTTCATATATTAGATCAATAACTAGAATTGAGTTTGGTAGTTCTTTTAAAGTGTAGTTAGGTGTTTGAAACTATTTTGATAAGTTAGAATATATAGATTAAATTGGATCACCCTTTGAATATGTTACAAAAAATATGATTATATATATATATATCCCTTAGATATCAAATTGTCACTCAAGCAACACTTTGAGTAGTGCATTTGTTATGTACAGAAAACTTATTGCTTGTGCTTTTAACTAGTTGCTCAAGCAATATAGCTACTCATGACTCAAGTCATAATTTGTCAGTTTAACAAGAGAGATGCCAAAATAATTCTTTTTTTTTTCTAAAATGAAACTCTAACCATCTAAGCAATGAGATGTCATTACACTAATGAAAATAATGAGATTTGAGGTAGATTCTAAACTTTGCGACTTATTGCTCTCGGTCACGACACATGAGTGATAGTGTAATGTTTGAGCGATGAGAAAGTTAAGTTGATATTAATCTCTCTTCACTAATAGTTAAGTGTGAAAAGGTTGGTTTGAAAGCTCCAATAAGAAAAGATCGAACCAATTATTTCTTTTTTTAATTTGTTATCGTGCAAACAACATGATTTAATTCAAGTGATACAAGGAGTTGATCAACAACTTATGCAAGAGGTCTTCCCTTAATTTTTTTTTTTTTTATGATTAGTCATTCAAGCAAGAACATATCGTTTAGACAATATATACTTGAGTGCATGTCTAAGTAGGAGATGTTGATATATAATTAGTTATGTGTATATATTTATAAAATTATTGAATTAATATGTTTAGATAGACATACATATACTTGATGAATGGATGGATGTGTTGAGATATGTTGAATACAAATATTTGGTCGTGAGCATTTGTAATTATAATATTAAGTATAAAAACCTATTAAAGAAAAAAGATACCTTAACTTTGTTAATAATTTAAATCATATAGATTAAGATATCATATAAGAGATAGTGAGAAAGTGAATGTGGTTCTGGCATCAAGGGTTTTTATAGCATATATAAGAAATCATCCTAACATAAAAGATTAAAATTATTTTTACCCATGATATTTTAGTGATTCAAATGTTAACATATGGAGACAATGTTAACACATCTTTCATAATACGTCTTATAATAACTCTAACATCATAAAAGAAGATCTAATATAAAATTCTATTTCTTTTGAATAAGAGAAGTTGAACTTTATAAGATTTTGTTTCTTTTGATAAGAGAAGTTGAACATAATTTATATTTGTCGTGAATCATTTTAAATTTTATAATATATGCTTATGAGTATATTTAATAACTTGATGAATGTGTTTATCCTATTAGTTTATCTTTAATTTGTTGTATTGTTGTTCTATTATGAATACTTGTGCTTTAGTAAATATAGACAAAAATAATAATATAAAACATAATTATATTATTTCTTTCATCTCTTATATATTTTAAGATTTTTTTGACCTTTAAATAGTATCAATTATCAAAATAATGATATATATATATATATATATATATATATATATATATATATATATATATATATATATAACGGTTAATATTAATATGATATAATTATATACTTAAAATTAATTATATATTTAACAACGTATTAACACTACGTGTTTAAACATCTCACTTCCCTTAAAACTTAATATTTCAATATACATATATTTATATAATTATATTGATTCTTGTCTTATTTTATCATTATACAAGATATTGTGGAATACGTAGTCCTTATGTAAGAATTTGTCCACTAGTGCACAAAATATTAATTAAATATAAATATGGACATGGTTTGGTGGAATCCATTCAAGAGAAAAAAAAAAAAAATTAAAGTGAAAAAATAGTTATTATGAAAATGATTAAATTGAACAATTGTTAAGTATAAAGATACTAGTAAAATACAAGTGAAGTCCATAAAGTAAAAGTCATTTTAACACTCAAATTTAGATGCCAATTGAATATAACTTCAACTTTGGTACATATATTTTCTTCCGCCTTAATTTGTTGAGATGTTTTCCAAGATTATTGTGAGAAATTCAAATTTAAACTTAAAATGGATTATATGCCAAATACAGTAACTTCAAATATATTCATTAAATTTGTAATAGCATTAACACAATTTCATTTTTCCAAAATAAAAATATTGGTTTGAAGAAAATTTGATTATATTTGGATAATAAAGAATGAGACAGTGATGTTGGTGTTCATAAAAAAGATCTGGGATGAGTGAGTGTTAGTATCTTCAATGGATTTGTATGAACTTTCCAATCAGAAGACCTTGGTGGTTATGGTGTTATATCAACATTACTCATCCATTTGTTCATTATAGTATTAATGCATGCTCTTCTGTATTCTTGTCTTCTTCTTCCTCACATAACTCTGCATGTTCTCTACACAACAAATTACTCATTCTACTCCATCATTGTGTTCTTCCACGACATTCTTTTTCATTTCAGTGGACCATTCAAGTTTATATATATTTAAATAAATAAAAATAACTCTTATAGTGAAGTACTTTATTTATATAATAACATGCTAGGATCTTACATATATAAATATATAGTACTTGTCAATTATTGGATTTGTTTGCTGTTTAACTTTTCTTTAAGAGATATATCCTCACAAAGGATGAGATGTCTCTTTTTGGAAATGGAAAAAAGTTTATTGATTCTTATTGTTTCATTAAATTTTAGAAATGCAACCATTAACTATTAAGATTAATTTTGTCACAACTATATTATTTAAAAATATTAGTGGAAAAAATACTTTTAACGACAAGATAAAACGGCGGTCAAAACGGAACCGCTTTAAAAAAAAATACGGTGACAATTTCGAAATTAAGTTCAACTATACAAAGGTGGTTACTGATAACAACCGCCTTCGTATCTCCATCTATCGCCCCAGAACCTTTTTTATTTAAAAAATTTGAATTCTGGAGGGCTACAACGGCGGTTGGAGGGCCCCAACCGCCTTTGTAACCCCTCACAGCTTTAAAAGTTTTTTCTTTTTTTAATTTTAATAGGGGCTATAACGGCGGTTAGGGGACCCCACCCCAACCGCCGTTATATCTCTCTGCAGTTTTTTTTTTAATTTTCAATGGCTATAACGGCGGTTGGGGCCCTCCAACCGCCGTTATAGCCCCTATTTTTCCAACCCCGCGCTTTCCCTTCCACTCTTTCCCTCCCCGCTGCTCTCACGCCTTCGTCCTCTTCCTCTCGCATTCCACCATCGTCGCGCCCCTCCTCCTCCACCTCGCTCCTTCGTCCTCCACCTCCACCTCCCGTTGCGTCCCTCTTCCTTCTTCGCCACTTTGTTGTTTCGTCCTCCACCTCCACCTCTCG
>Ga0209700_104606_pt1 | contig 24555 bp, 20 predicted proteins | sample SiratroredBW_FD_187528 | JGI IMG/M metagenome (GOLD analysis project Ga0209700, IMG submission 187528) | Root nodule microbial communities of legume samples collected from California, USA - Siratro red BW (SPAdes) (version 2) | ecosystem: Host-associated > Plants > Roots > Nodule | place: USA...
AAAAAAAAAAAAAAAATTTAAAAAAAAAAAAAAAAAAAAAAAAAAAAAAAAAAAAAAAATAAAAAAAAAAAAAAAACAATTCAAAAAAAAAAAAAAGTAAAAAGATCAAAGGGCAAACGATAAAGTACGAATTTTAATATTTATAGGAAAGCAAAATAAAACTATAGGGATACAAATCGAAATGGCCTATTTTATTGGGTAGACTTGTTTGAGCCATTCAAGACATGGACTTTACCGAGCAGACCTTAAAGGTTAGAATAGTCTACTTAGCATTCGTAAAGGAGATAAAGAGTGGAAGACAAATGAGGAGGTTTACAAAGTTGTAAAAGCTTTGAAGAAAATAGGTAATAACTTTCACGTAATACACATTTTGTTTGGATGTAAGGATAAGACTTCTTAGCTAATAACCTTGGTTTTGGTTACATGTACAAAAGGAGAGTGTTTGACTTTACGTGTCTCCTCTAGAAGGAGTGTCTTCGGCCATGTTGTAAACAACTTTTACATTGGAGAAAAAAAGCCAATAAATTGCATTCAAAAACTGCTTGTGAAAAGTATAACCCAACAAAGAACACCTACAACCATCAAGATCCAACCAAGATTTTAGATCCTTTCTTCCCAAAACCTTCCATAACTTCTTCACCAAAAATAAACCAAGAAACTTTCCAAGATTCAATCAATAATAACCAAGCAAGTGCAAGCCATTGGTCATAGATTCTTCGCTTGGAGCTTAGGACAGTAGGTTCTCATTCAAGGGCAACTTTCCAATATTCTCATCCAAGGCTCATCTAGTAAAAAAACACCAACTGTTTCACTAAACAATTTGAGTCAAAGTTCTTCTAAATATAATGTTAGTTAGGATAAGGAAGAAGTAACTCCTCTCCAAAAAATTAAATCAAGCTTACCTTAGCTATTTCTTTGAGTGTAAGGCTGCCTTGAATGTCCTGTATATTTGTTAGCATCAATAGGGATGCTCTAGATTGGCTGTAACATGAAAATAAAAAATTGACGAGATCTACAAATAACAGTAGTCCACAAAACTCATAGAAGAATACATAGAAACAAAAACAATTTGTTCATTTCAAATTAGTAACAGTGAAAAATGCTCGTAAAAAAGAAAATTTTCAGTGTATTACTTATTATTGCTTTTGTACTATTATTAAATATATTTCTTCTACCACCAATGGGATAAATATGATTGAGTCTGGGCTAATGGTCTAGGTGACCTAGGTTGATGAGAGAAATTAGGATTATTGGGAGAAGTTGGAAAAGAGTTTGGAACTAGATACACAAAGGGCTCACCTAAAGGTATAGGCAATACCGTTGGACAGAGTTAACATCTTGTGTGGAGGAAGAAAGGAAAGAAGTTTCTTAGAAAAAGATAACATTTGCGGACATGTAATATTTTTTAGAGTCGGGAGAATAACATCAATACCCTTTTTGAAGATGAGAATATCCTAAGAAGACATATTTGATAGATCGGGTTGAAAGTTTGTCCAAACCTGAAGACACATCATATACAAAACACACACAACCAGAGACTCGAGGAGAAATGGAAAATAGAGGTTCATTTGAAAACATAATGGAATATGGAACTTTATTGTCTAAAGAAGAAGAGGGCATTATATTAATTAGATAGGAGGTAATAAAAATGACATTCTCCAATGATGGTAGATTGACACCAAGCAATAAGGTACGAGTAGTTTCAATTAAGTATCTATTCTTTTTCTTTGTTATACATTTTGCTGAGGTGTATAAGGACAGGTGGATTGATGTAAAATACCATGTGAATTTAGACGGGTAGAAAAACCGAAAGAAAAGTATTCTTTGGCATTATCACTCCTTGAGACCTTGATTGTTTTACCAAATTGGTTTTTAATTTCATTAAGAAAGACTTAGATATTTAAAATTTCATACCTATCTTTCATTCAGTAAACCCAAGTACAAAGAGAATATTCATCAATAAAAGTTACAAAAGAACGAACCCCAGAGGATGTGACTCAGCTTGGACCCCAAATGTTAGAATGAATTATAGAAAAGACAGAGTTGTATCTTTGTTTCAGTTCTTTTATCTTTTCCTAATTGATATGACTCACATTCTAAGACTTGGAGTTTGCTAAGTTCAGGAATCATCCTTTTTAATTTTGATAAATGTAGGTGACCAAGAGATCCTGCAAAAGCTTGGGAGATGGGAATGCTAAACAAGACGTTGATAGTCTGGTACCAAGATAATAGAGTCCTCCAGATTCATGTCCTTTACCTATCAGTCGACTTGTATCACGCTCTTATATAACAAAAGAATTTGCATAAAAGGTTATGAAACGATTTAAAGAATTGGTTAATTGACTTAAGGAAATTAGGTTAAAAGGACAATTAGGGACAAGAAGAACATGCTTTAGATTCAAGGAGGGAGAAAGAGAGATTTGATTTGACCAACTCTTTGAGAAGTAACTTTGGATCCATTGGCTAAAATAATAACATGAGGAATTTTAGGATGAGAAGTGGAAGAAAATAAGGAAGCAATACCAGAAATGTTATAAAACGCAATTGAATCAATTATCCATGAACTTTGACACTCCATGTTTTGAGAAATGCAAGCTTTTGACAAAATAGAATAAGTGAAACATTGCTTGGCTGTCGGATTTTAACCTGAGATATTCTTGATATTCCTCATTAGTAAATTGTGGTTCAACCTCATTAGATTGAAAGGTGTTTGTTGTCTTGTTGTCTTGTCAGGATAACCATGTAAGGAGAAGCAGTTATCTCGAGTGTGGCAAATCTCTTATAAAAGGAGCACTGAGGATGTTTGCACCCACTTTGAGTAAAGGAAGGCCTATTGAAAGAGGAATCCATCAATAATCAGAATTACAACAACCAACAGTAAAAGACATCAATTGTGGTCAACGACAGCAAACAGTGGCAAACAACATAGACATCTATGGACAACAATAAAATATAGTAGAATCACTGTACCTCGAAGAGACGAATCAGACTAAGTGTTTGTCGTACTACAACAGAGAAGGATGATGGAGGACGGCAATGCACAACTGCACAACAACCAGGGCGTGATCAACCTGTTCTGATACCAACTTAAGATGAATACAAAAGAATAGAAAATGAATTAGAGAGCTAGATTCCCTCTCTTGGGTTCTCATATTTATAATGATATTGGAAGTTCAGATACAATGAATGTGAAGAAAGAGAAAAAAATTCGAAAGGACACTCCTAGAAACTAGGTACAGCACAAAACACACAGTAGCTTTTCAATAAAGTCTATTTAACATAACCTATTCTACCATATATGAACATATGCAACTTTGTTGGTAAAAATATGATCAATCACATACCTAACATGCTGACCCTAAACACCATTTCCATGCTATCAACATTACTTGTATTTTGATGAATTACGGGAGGAGATAAAGTCCCCTTATCCCGCAGCTAGATTCAGTCGTAAGGGCCGACCTTGAACTTCCTAAAACAGTATTTTACATATACAAAGAAAGTAGTTACACACAGTTAAATTAATATCACAAGATAAACCCAAACTAGCAAAACTAATCTACCAAAATTGTTCATACCACTCCATTCATAGAATTCAAAGCAGCCTCTACATCCTCAGCAGTTTGAAAAGAGACAAACCCGTATCCCTGAGACTTTCCACTGTTTCTTTCATAGATGACTTTGGCACTCAGAAAGCCTGGCAGCTTAACAAAGGCATCTCTAAGACACTGTGAAGTCACACCCCAACCAAGGTTTCCAGCATAAATCTTGTGAGGGCTGTCTACAAAGCCTCTATAGTTTGAACCCATTACTCTCCATTTTCCTTTTCTGGGTATTTCTGCGCAGTTTACCTTAATAATTCTACCTCCAATTTCCTGTTCATCATCACAGCCATTACCATCAGATGAATTCTGCTCACTTGTATAGCACAGCAAAAAGTGAATTAGGATGACAACTCCTCACAGAAAACTGAGTTGGCATTAAAGGCTTTTCATGGCCCAGCAGTGGCCTTTATGGCCTTCGGCATTTCCTAAATCAAGACCCAAAATCATAAAAAAGGATGATAAACATCTCGTACATAGTAATAAAAAGACATGGAAAAATGAATTTTGATCAAACTATTTCATAACCAGGCCTTGATTATGCACCAAATTATAAATCTAGTCCCTATGTCCGCTTCCATCTTCACCATCTACTAAAGATAACAGGATTACCACCAATCTGACATAATAAGACAAAATAAACTCAAACTATAATTCCAAAAAACTTATAGCCAAGTTCTGATATCCCATTTTGCTAATTATGACGTGTACAGCTCGAAAAACATTTGGATGTAGTTATCACATTCCATTGATTTTCCAATCAAAGGTTACAACCCGACATTTACCTTCACTTCAACTGAACAAATTCAATCTCATAATACATACAAATAGAATAGTCTAGATAGTAGCAAAATGAAAGAGAACCCTCCTTTGACATATGAACTACTTCATTTTCAACGAATCACTCATCTGAAAATATCGACATTAGAGTATGAATAAGACTTACAGAGCCATCAAACATTCGAATTGCACATCCAACTTCCTCCGCGCTCCCCATTGTAACAAAAGCAAACCCTCTGCTTCTATCCGTAATGTCATCATACACAATCTACATATTCAACCACAAAAAAGAAAAGAGTCATAAACACAATCTAAACTATTACAACCATGACACCCCAAAACCCAAAAACCTCAATTCTACTAATAAAATCACCAAAATCGAAAAGGGTTTCAAGAAAAAGAAAAGACTAAAAAATTCACAAACCTCAACGGATACAACATTGCCTGCCTCTCCAAACCGCTGAGCCAACTGAGAAGAAGGCAACGAATAAGGCAAGTTTCCCACAAAGAGTCTCGCTGAGTGGTTTGAGCGAGAGGCATTTGGCTCTGGTTTTTGCAGGGTTTCATGCTGTAGGGGGTTTTGAGTGTCTTGGAAAGAAACAGAAGACAGAGGAAGAAGGCAAAGTGAAGCAATGGAAAATTGTGGATTGAGGTTTTGATGTTTGAAGGATCTGATTGTGTGCGGAGAGTTAAAGGAGAGTGAAATGTTGCAGATAAGGGAAGAGACAGCCATGGAGAACCACTTTGCAGCATAAACGTTCTTTCGACAAGTTACATGTTTGGAAAAAAATAAGGAACCATTTGTAACTGTAACGATGTGGACCTTGATTGGAATGAACATGTTCCTTTGATAGTATTTGATTTTCTGATAAACATTTAGCTTGTGTTTAGGCATAAAATAAATATTTATTTTGCATAATTATAATTTATATTAGATAAATATTCTTAATTATATATGATCTATTTTACAATTTAAATTTATTATAAACAAATATTTTTGAATATATGAATTATATTTTATATATGATAGATTATTTTATCTTATGATATTTGTTATTTTTCATCATTGATAAGTTTATTAGGATAATATTCTCTCTTCATTAATTAATTATTAAGAATAATTTTGTAAATGATTAAATATGTTTTTGGTTATTTAATACTAATAACTATTTTATAGCTATACACTTTTTTTAAACGGATTTTTATTGCTATATTTTCAAAAGTCTTGGTTGTAATATTGTGTTAGCTATGGATTAAAAAAATGTTAACATGACTAACACAATGATCATGTCAAGCTAATACATGAAGTAAAACTAAAATCACGTATTAATCTTAAAAACTAAAATTAAAAAGTTTTAAGACTAAAAACAAAATTATTATAAAAACTAAAAAGCAAAAAATGATGTGTTCATTTACATCTATCTTTTCTTTTCCTTCATTTTTTTTCCCAAAGTATCGTCATTCTTAAATCATCATAATTTTGACTAAAGATATTAGTTTGAATCACTATAATTCTAAACTTCATGAACAACATTAGATATCTATAAAAGCACAATATTGAATCACACGAGGCAAATTATTATTAATTGCATTGCATTTGAGAGTTTGAGAATGAAATCGCGAATAAAGTTCTAGATCCATGTGGTTGAACTATAAATTAAATATAAATTGATTAGAAAAGAAAGTGTTGGGATTGTTCGAATACTTGAACCAACCTTCTTTTCAAGAGTCGTTGAGTCAAGTTTTGAATATATAAACTTTTTGGTTTTATCTATGTATAGTATATTTTAACATGAGAAAGCCAAAAATAAATACAGACAACTATGAATCTCTTTTTTTATGATTGTGAAACTTTCATAGTCTGTAATCAAGCGAAATATGTTGTTACTATGTTTATATATCTGCGTACCTTAAATGTACAAATCATGTTTGCTGAAAAGCATAAATGAGCATAAAAGAGAACGAGAAGAAGGAGGAAAACTGTCTATTTTTAACATAAGAAATCATGATGTTGCATATATTAGAATTCGTTGAGATTTGGCAAAAGCAACAAAAACTGTTATGGAAATGTCTAGTCCAAACGTTCTCATTTATGTCAGAATTTCCAACTTTACTTGGATTATACAGGGATCAAAAACATGGAAAATATTCACAATAAACGAAATTCCTTCTGTACAAATTTGCCTCAAGTAATCTATCCTAGTTTCTATCACTATGACTTGATTTACAGCAGCTCATTCAAGCGAGAAGTGAGGTTTAGAAACTCATCCTCATTGCATGGAATTGTGAGGCCACCTGCTGGATGATCATATCCAAACTCTTCTTCAGCTTGGCTTAATAAATGTTGAAATGAAGGTTGGTTCAAGTATGATATTGGAATCACAAACCGTCTCATCTTAGCTCCAACGTAGACTGCAAGATAGCCTTTTGGGACTTCAAGTCCCTTGCGAGTTGCTTTGGATGCTGAAAATGATCCCTGTCTAATAATACCTGGGATGCGGAAGCCCATTGTTTTATGCTCACAAACAAAATAATATGTTGAATGATGTCAAACTTGTGTGAGGATGAAATATTTGAATTCTGATGCTTCAGAATGCAAATGACTTGGGTCGCTAGATGACCAAAACAATAGTGTATATATAGTCCCTAATGAGAACTCTGAATGATTTTCACAAGGCCATGATGGGGTCCAGGGAGGGATAGGTGATCACATGGTATTGTCTTAGAGACCTCGTTCATGAATTAATGGGAGTGTATGCCATACCCCACATTCTTACCTTCTAAGAAGGTGGCCAACAGATTTATCCACATGAAGTTAGATACATCAGCAAAGGTGAAACCTAATTCTTGTTCACTTATTGGCCTAGCTACATCAATAATAGACATGTAGTAGACATACTATAGACATCTCACATGTTTCTTTAAATAAGACTATAACGTTGATATATATCTATCATGTACCAAATATTATCAGGGTGACATAAGCAGCTAGGAAACGTTGAGGCTTAAGAAGAGCTAGTTGATTGCTCCAAAACAGTAGAGGTAAGAATATAACCAACATTGAGTGCATGATCATAAGGTACTGTGACCACATATTTTGTGACGTGCCAAATCTAAGCAACAGAACATGAAATTAGCACAAATGAAGTTTCCCTCCCCCACCACCATCAATAAGTGGCATACAACATGTTCCCATTAGACTTTCTTTACCATTGATACATGTTACATTCATTATTAAGGTAAGTCCTTCAAGACAACACCATATGTCATGTCTTTCATCTGGCCCCATTTCTCCAATTTCATATCCTTCCTTAAACAATAATTTAGGTAGCAAACTTTCTTATCCTTTTATCTATATATATACACGGCTGCAAGCATTTAGGCCAACGCAAACCATTCACATCTTAAAGCATTCAAAATTATACAGCTTATATTCAAGACTCCTCTCAAACGACTCTCTTCTCAAGTCTCTAACAGAATCAATACAACAATGGGTTTTCGTTTACCAGGCAGCAGAAAAACATTATTTGAAACCAATCAAGCATCTTCAAAAGCAGTGAATTCACCAAAGGGCTACCTTGCGGTCTATGTTGGAGAGAAAATGAAGCGGTTCATGATCCCGGTGTCATACTTGAACCAATCCTCATTCCAAGACTTGTTGAGTGAAGCTGAACAAGAGTTTGGATATGAGCACTCCATGGGTGGCCTCACAATTCCTTGCAGCGAAGATGTCTTCCAACGTATAACTTCTTGCTTGAATGGATAAGAAGTCTCAGACTTTAGGAGGCTGAATTAGAATAGAACTGACATTTTTGTACACTAGGCATCTTCTCAACTTGTAAAGAACTCCCTTTCTCAAGAAATAGGGAAAAGAAAAGGCATCAGATTGAAAACATCACAGTATCGTTTTTTATGTGCAATGAGAAAGAATTCAATTGATCAAGCATTTTCTCTGTGCTTCATGTTTATTGTTACAATGTTTCCTTCTCCTTGTGTGAGCACCGTTGATGGCAGCAAGAAAAAAATAGCTAGACTTTAGTTTTATTAATTTAAAAACAAGAACAAAACGTCTTATTTCTAACAAGGGTGGATACATGCTCTATACTTATTGTCCATGCTGCACCCTCATATACATTAGTATTTATACAGATATTGGTGACAAATTGATACTGTTGTGGAGATAAATAAATGTCTTTTTCTCCTGAATTATGCGTGAACTCAGTTTTGTTTCTTGTGTAACATCAATATTGTTAACAAAATTGTTATTACCACTCTAAAACCTATCTTGGGGATATCTGTGCTTCTTCTAGCAGACATCAATAATATGAGTATTCCTCCCGTAATGTGTGCTTACCCTTTTATTGTTTGTATTCCTAGTGTCTTTATTCTCAGAATTTATGGAAAACCACATTTCCTTAAGCATACAAATTCTATATGACCAATATTTTCCACAATAAGAACAAGCAACGGAGTAACAATGCCTCACATACACTTGACAAGAAACAGTGTAACAATCCGCTCAAGAATTGCATAATATGATCCTCTGTTTTATTTCTTGCGAAATCAGAGTAACAATTCTGCCCGAACACTTGACAGAACTATTGCAAATCGATTCAGGTATGAACTTGTCTAACTCGTCCCAAATCATCCTCAATCTTATGAAGAGTTCAGTCAAGGAATTAGAGAGGAAGCCTGCATTTGCAACTCCGAAATTGTTAGAAGGTTTCCTTGAAAAAATCTGCACTTTAAACCACTCCAAATTTCTTCAGCTTTCTCCATCCATAATGTACTTTGCCTGGTAGAACGAGACACCGAATGCACCAACCATGAAACCATGAAACACACACTAAAAGGCAAGACCAGGTATAGACGGTCTATGAACAAACAATACTCTAGACGGCCTACCCTGAAACTCACACTAGATGATCAACATATGAAACATCAACAAGACATTCTGCCCAGTACACACTAAATCATCTATCCAACGTCACACACTAGGTCATCTACTTCAGAAAAATTAGGTTTCAATTTTTCTTCAGAATTTTTAGACATAATATAAAATGTTTTTCACGATTTAGTTCTTAGAGATATGTACAAAATATCCTTGTGTGAATTTCATGGGCTCTTCGATGCTTATGGACCCCAAATTAGAGTTTCCTCTTTACCTTAACCAGTTCTGAATCTGCATAAAATTCAGTTTTATTTATGTATAATGTATTCAAACATGAGAAAGAGAAATAAATACAGACGACTATCTATCCATCTATTTTGTGAACTTACGTAGCCTATAATCAAGTGGATTGTAGAGTGTGTTGTTTGTGTTTATATTTATTTGTATGAGTAGATGTACATAATCATGTGTGCTAAAAACCAGAAGAGAGCATAAAAGAGACACAAGAAAGGAGCAAAACTGTCTCGTCTTAAGATGATAATGTTGCATATATTAGAATTCGTTGAGATTTGGAAAAAGCAACAATAAGTGTTATGGAAATGTCTAGTTGAAACATTCTCATTCATGTCAGAATTTTCATCTTGGATTATACAGTGATGAAAAATATGGAAAATATTCACAAAAAATGAAAGTTCCGTCTGTACAATTTTGCCTCAAGTAATCTATCCTAGTTTCTACCGTAGCTTGATTTACAGCAGCTCATTCAAGCGAGAAGTGAGGTTTAGAAACTCATCCTCATTGCATGGAATTGTGAGGCCACCCGTTGGATGATCATATCCAAACTCTTCTTCAGCTTGGCTTAGTAAATGTTGAAACGAAGGTTGGTTCAAGTATGATATTGGAATCACAAACCGTGCCATCTTAACTCCAACGTAGACTGCAAGATAGCCTTTTGGGATTTCAAGTCCCTTGCGAGTTGCTTTGGATGCTGAAAATGATCCCTGTCTAATAATACCTGGGATGCGGAAGCCCATTGTTTTTATGCTCTCAGAAACAAGTAACGTGCTGAGTGATGTCAAACTTTTGTGAGGATAAAATATTTGAACTTTAATGCTTCAGAATGCAAATGACTTGGGTTGTTTGAGGACCAAAACAATAGTGTATATATAGTCCCTAATGAGAACTCTGTGAATGATTTTTCACAAGGGCATGATGGGGTCCGGGGAGGGACAGGTGATCACATGGTATTGTCTTAGAGACCTCTTTCATGAATAAATGGGAGTGCATGCCATACCCCACATTCTTACCTTATAAGAAGGTGGCCAACAGATTTATCCACATGAAGTTAGATACATCAGCAAAGGTGAAACCTAATTCTTGTTCACTTATTGGGCTCTAGCTACATCAATAATAGACATGTAGTAGACATACTGTAGACATTTCACATGTTGTTTTAAATAAGACTATGATGTTGTTGATATATACCTATCATATAACAACTAATATCAGGAGGAAATAAGCAACCTGTAAATGTTGAGGCTTGAGATAGATCTGAAACAGTGGATATAAGAGAACCAACATTGAACGCGTGATCATAAGACACTATGAGCCACATTTTTTGTCCAAATACTAAGCAACACATCCTGAAATTTGCATAAATGCAGATTCTGGCCCACACTGCCCTTAATAAGTGTAACATACTAACATTATCCAACTTTCTCTTGTAGAGATACATGTTAAGCTTATTCTTAAATAAGTCTTTGAAGACAACACCATATAACTTGTCTCCAATTTGGTTTTGGCCCCACTATTCCAGTTTCATATCCCTCTTGGATCAATAATTCATCTATCAAGTGGTTTCTTACATATCCTGTTATCTCTCTATATATAATTCATTGCTTCGAACATTTAGAACCAACAGATCATTCACATCCTAAAGCATTCAACATTCAAAGGCTTATTTTCAAGAATTTCTTAAAACCTTTTTGTCCTCATTTTTCTTACACGGTCAATAGATCAATGGGCTTTCGTTTACCTAGTATCAGAAAGGCATTATCTGCAGGAAATCAAGCATCTTCAAAAGTGGTGGATGCGCCAAAGGGCTACCTTGCAGTCTATGTTGGAGAGAAAATGAAACGGTTTGTGATTCCTGTATCACACTTGAACCAACCTTCATTCCAAGACTTACTGATTCAAGCTGAAGAAGAGTTTGGATATGATCATACAATGGGTGGCCTTACAATTCCTTGCAGCGAAGATGTCTTCAAACATATCATTTTTTGTTTGAATGCATAATAGATCTCATATTTTTTGAGGCTGACATAGATTAGCAGTAACATTCTTGTAAAATAGGAATACTCTCAACTTGTAAAGTTGTATCTTTCTTGAGAATTTGGGAAATGAAAGACCATCGGAATGACAAAATCACAGTGTCTCATTTATTTCTGCAATGAGAATGAATTCAAATGCCCAATCATCTTTTCTAAGTTCTTTGTTTATTAGTTAGTGTTCCAGTACAATACTGGACTTTGTTTTGAAAAATTTGAAAGTAGGGAAAAGCACTAGATTCTAAACAAGGGTAGAGCAAAGTGTTTCTAGGACCAAAGAAAGACAAATTTATTTAAAGTGAATTACATTAATAAGAACACATTCGAAATAAAAAATTTTAGGTACGAGTCCGGAAAATCAATGGACTTAAAAATCAAAGTTTACATTTTCCCAACAATAATAGTATCCTACACTTCTGTTATACATGCCCCTGACGTATGATATGGCTCATTATCTTTAACTCCATATATCTACAATAGTCAAGGAACCGGTGATTTTCTATAGCTTTTGTATATTAGAAAAAAATGAAACTATGAATCTTCAGTTTAAACCAAATAAGCAAAACAGTAAGTATAGGTCTGTGAATTTATGAGTAGCTAATATTTATATCATAAAGTTTCATCCCAAATATAGATGGTGTTGGCAATCAGATAACCAAATTCTAAATTTAAATTTAATGAAAGGAAATAAATTCTATAGGTAGAAATAATAAACCATGGATAATAGAAAAACTGCCTATTATTCAAGTATTCATTAAAATTGTGGATTTGACTTCTAATTTTCTGTCTACCAAAATTTGAAATACCTTCTTGCGTTGCTGCTGTAAATTTGGGGAAGTACAACAGGAATTTTATATTATTTAATGATGACTTCACTTGCACAATATGAGTTTATTTATGAGAAGCAAAAATCTAATGTATTTGGTGCATTTAATGTTGGGACACAAAGAGAGAAGAAGAAGAGAGAGTTAAAGTAAATTTGTGAATACACACCGTTCGTCTGATGCATTGTTCACTTAGTCTGATAGGCAATTCTCACTATTAGAGAGTCTGATGTACTGTACACCTTTAAGGACTGAAGCACTGTTCACTTGAGTGCAATAGGCAATTCTCACTATTAGATTAAGGTAAAACTGAAACTAAAACTGAATAAACTGAATTATATTTCAACATATAAGAAGTTTAAAGCACTTGTTGAGAGACAAAATCGAAACTCCATAAAGATCTTGAGAAGTGACAAGAGAAAGGAGTATGTGTCCAATGAATTAAAAAAGTTTTGTGAAGACCAAGGATTAAACAAGAAAGTGATTGTTTATACTGGAATATTCAAGAGAAAGACCTAGTTGCAATGCAAATGACAAAGTCTATGTTGTCTCAGAAAGGAATATCCAAAGAGTTTCGGTCAGATGTTGTTAATACAGTAGTTAACCTGCTAAATAAATGCCCAACAAAATTTGTTTGGAACATACCATCATCTGAAGTATAGAGCGGAGGAAAGCCTTTAGTCAGCCATTTTAAAACTTTTGGGAAAGTGTTTGCTATGCTTAATAGTTCCTAACAAAAGAGAATAAATATAGAAGAATCAAGTTGCATCACATCTTTGTTGGTTATAGTTCCATGTCAAAGGCCTATGGACTTTACAACTTGGAATTGGCAAGGAAAAAACTTGGAGTAAAAGACAATTTAACCAACAATTTTGTAGTAGAATTCATCAACTAGAAATGACAATTCAGCACCTAGAAATATAGAATGTTTTTCATCTCATCAAGTGCTCTAAACTCAAGTTCATCTTAAACCTTATCCTCAAATTATAAGGAGTTTGAGTTATATTTATGCAAGTTGCAATTGTATTGCGGAATCGAAAAACTTTGAAGAGGCAATTAAGAAAAAGCTTGGAGGAAGGTCATACAAGAAAAGATGATGTAAAAAATATCCTTGTGTCAATTTCATGGGCTCTTCTCTGATTATGGACCCCAAATCAGAGTTTCATCTTTACGTTAACTAGTTCTGAATCTACATAAATTTTAGTTTTATTTATGTATAGTGTATTCAAACATGAGAAAGACAGAAATAAATACAGACTACTATTTATCCATCTTTTTTGTGAACTTACATAGCCTATAATCAAGTGGATTGTGGATTTGTTTGTGTTTATATTTATATGTATGAGTATGAGTTGATATACATTATCATGTGTGATAAAAACTAGAATAGAGAATAAAAGAGATACAAGAGAGGAACAAAACTGTCTAGTCTTAACATGATAATGTTGTATACATTAGAATTCGTTGAGATTTGGCAAAAGCAATAAAAAGTATTTATGGAAATGTCTAGTCCAAACACTCTCATTCATATCAGAATTTCCATCTTAGATTATACAGGGATCAAAAACAAGGAAAATATTCACAAAAATTGAATGTTCCTTCTGTAAAAATTTGCCTCAACTAATCTATCCTAGTTTCTATCATAGCTTGATTTACAGCAACTCTTTCAAGCGAGAAGTGATGTTTAGAAACTCATCTTCATTGCATGGAATTGTGAGGCCACCGGTTGGATGATCATATCCAAACTCTTCTTCAGCTTGGCTTAATAAATGTTGAAATGAAGGTTGGTTCAAGTATGATATTGGAATCACAAACCGTCTCATCCTATCTCCAACATAGACTGCAAGATATCCTTTTGGGACTTCAAGTCCCTTGCGATTTGCTTTGGATGCTGAAAATGATCCCTGTCTAATAATACCTGGGATGCGGAAACCCATTGTTTTTATGCTTTCACAAACAAATAATATGCTGAGTGATGTCAAACTTTTGTGAGGATGAAATATTTGAACTCTAATGCTTCAGAATGCAAATGACTTGGGTTGCTTGAGGACCAAAACAATAGTGTATATATAGTCCCTAATGAGAACTCTGTGAATGATTTTCACAAGGCCATGATGGGGTCCAGGGAGGGACAGGTGATCACATGGTATTGTCTTAGAGACCTCGTTCAAGGATAAATGGGAGTGCATGCCATACCCCACATTCTTTCCTTCTAAGAAAGTGACCAGCATATTTATCCACATGAAGTTAGATTCATCAGCAAAGGTGAAACCTACTTCTGGTTCGCTTCTTAGGCTCTAGCTACATCAATAATAGACATGCAGTAGACATACTATAGACATCTCACATGTGTCTTTAAATAAGACTATAATGGTGTTGATATACCTATCATGTACCAACTAATATCAAGGTGAAATAAGCAACCTGTAAATGTTGAGGCTTGAGATAGATCTGAAACAGTGGATATAAGAGAACCAACATTGAACGTGTGATCATAAGAGACTATGAGCCACATTTTTTTCTGGGGCAAATTCTAATCAACACAGCATGAAATTTGCAGATTCTGGCCCACACTGCCCTTGATAAGAATGACATACTAACATGATCCAACTTTCTCTCGTAGAGATACATGTTAGGCCTATTCTTGAAATAAGTCCGTGAAAACAACACCTTATAACTTGTCTGTAATTTGGCCCCATTATTCCACTCTACCATCCCTCCTAAATCAATAATTCATCTATCAAGTGGTTTCTTACATAACCTTTTATCTCTATATATATAATTCAAGGCTGCACGAAGTTAGTACCAACAGATCATTCACATCCTAAAACATTCGACATACAACAGCTTATTTTCAAGAATTTCTTAAGACCCTTTTGTCCTCAATTTTCTTACACGGTCAATAGAACAATGGGCTTTCGTTTACCCGGTATCAGAAAGGCATTATCTGCAGGAAATCAAGCATCTTCAAAAGTGGTGGATGCGCCAAAGGGCTACCTTGCAGTGTATGTTGGAGAGAAAATGAAACGGTTTGTGATTCCTATATCACACTTGAACCAACCTTCATTCCAAGACTTGTTGAGTCAAGCTGAAGAAGAGTTTGGATATGATCATCCAATGGGTGGCCACAATTCCTTGCACCGAAGATGTCTTCCAACATATAATTTCTTGTTTGAATGCATCATAGATCTCATATTTTTTTGAGGCTGACATAGATTAGTAGTAACATTTTGTAAAATAGGAATATTCTTGACTTGTAAAGTTGTCTCTTTCTTGAGAATTTGGGAAATGAAAGACCATCGGAATGACAAAATCACAGTCTGTCATTTATTTCTGCAATGAGAATGAATTCTACTTCCCAAGCATCTCTTCTAAGTTCTTTGTTTATTAGCTACAGTGTTCTATTCTCCCTGTATAAGCAAGGTTCAATGCAGTAAAATACTAGACTTTGTTCTAAAAAAATTGAAAGTAGGAACAAAACACTTGATTTTGAAATAGGGTAGAGCAAATTGCTTCTCTAGGACCAAAGAGAAAAATAAATTTATTTCGGACAAATTTCAAGTGTAAATTGTTAACATACATTCGAAATTAAAATCTTTAGGTACCACGCCCGAAATCACAATTGAGACACCTTCCCTGCCACTCCTAACCATGCAAAATATCAATGGACTTAAAATCAAGGTTTACATTTTCCCAATAATTTCAGTAGCCTACATAGCAAAAGCTCTCTCTTATACATGCAACTGACATAAGATATGGCTCATTGTCTATAACTCTACATATCTATAGTAGGCAAAGAACCAGGTATTTTCTATAACTTTTGTCTATTAGAAACAAATGTTGAAACTAGGACCTTACACTTCAATAAGCAGAGGTTCAAAATCTTTAGTTCAAACCAAATAAGCAAAACAGTAAGTCTAGGCTGTGAATTTATGACTAAATAATACCTATATCATAAAGTTTCATCACAAATGTAGAGGGAGTTCAAAGAACCCAATTCTGAATAAATTTTGGTTGTATACCTGTGAAACAAAAATTGGATAGAGAAGTATTGTATATAATCAGAAGACAATGCTTAATAATCACAACAGAAAGTGTTCACATTTACTTAACAGGTATTAAACTACTCATCTTCTCATATATTATTATAAGTAATTTATTTTTTATTTAAAAAACAATAAATAATAACAATAAACTCACGAGAGGGTAATCCATCAGAGAGGAAGAAACTACTAAAATTTAACAAAAAGGAAATAAAGTCTAAAGGTAGAAATAATAAACCATGGATAATAGAAAAATTGTCTACGATTCAAGTATTCATTGAAACCGTGGATTTCACTTCTAATTTTCTGTCCACCAAAATCTGAAATTCCTCCTTCCATTGCTGCGGTGAATTTTTGGGGGCAGTACAACAGTAGAAATAAGCCATTCTTTTCTGGCATAGAAACAACTAATAATACATGTGCTTGTTTAGGAAAACAGAAGAATTAATGACTTGGAGAATTACAACAATTTTCTAATGATAGAATTAAGATAGTCGTGATGTGGTGCTTAAAGCAGGATCTTAATAAGCCAGAGATAATCGAAAGTTCTAGCAACAAGCTCTTTCAGGTTAAATGTGTTATGGCTTCCTTGTTCAACTCGAGGACTTAACTGTGTTCACACAAGGAGAAGGAAATATTGTAACTAATAAACGTGAAGCACAGAGAAAATGATTGATCAATTGAATTCTTTCTCATTGCACATAAAAAACGATACTCTGATTTCTTAAATCTGATGGTTTTTCCTTTCCCTATTTCTTGAGAAAGGGAGTTCTTTACAAGTTGAGAAGATGCCTAGTGTACAAAAATGTCATTTCTATTCTAATTCAGCCTCCTAAAGTCTGAGACTTCTTATCCATTCAAGCAAGAAGTTATACGTTGGAAGACATCTTCGCTGCAAGGAATTGTGAGGCCACCCATTGGATGATCATATCCAAACTCTTCCTCAGCTTGACTCAGTAAGTCTTGGAATGAAGGTTGGTTCAAGTGTGATACAGGAATCACAAACCGTTTCATTTTCTCTCCAACATAGACTGCAAGGTAGCCCTTTGGCGCATCCACCACTTTTGAAGATGCTTGATTTCCTGCAGATAATGCCTTTCTGATACTAGGTAAACGAAAGCCCATTGATCTATTGACCGTGTAAGAAAAATGAGGACAAAAAGGTTTTAAGAAATTCTTGAAAATAAGCCTTTGAATGTTGAATGCTTTAGGATGTGAATGATCTGTTGGTTCTAAATGTTCGAAGCAATGAATTATATATAGAGAGATAACAGGATATGTAAGAAACCACTTGATAGATGAATTATTGATCCAAGAGGGATATGAAACTGGAATAGTGGGGCCAAAACCAAATTGGAGACAAGTTATATGGTGTTGTCTTCAAAGACTTATTTAAGAATAAGCTTAACATGTATCTCTACAAGAGAAAGTTGGATAATGTTAGTATGTTACACTTATTAAGGGCAGTGTGGGCCAGAATCTGCATTTATGCAAATTTCAGGATGTGTTGCTTAGTATTTGGACAAAAAATGTGGCTCATAGTGTCTTATGATCACGCGTTCAATGTTGGTTCTCTTATATCCACTGTTTCAGATCTATCTCAAGCCTCAACATTTACAGGTTGCTTATTTCCTCCTGATATTAGTTGTTATATGATAGGTATATATCAACAACATCATAGTCTTATTTAAAACAACATGTGAAATGTCTACAGTATGTCTACTACATGTCTATTATTGATGTAGCTAGAGCCCAATAAGTGAACAAGAATTAGGTTTCACCTTTGCTGATGTATCTAACTTCATGTGGATAAATCTGTTGGCCACCTTCTTATAAGGTAAGAATGTGGGGTATGGCATGCACTCCCATTTATTCATGAAAGAGGTCTCTAAGACAATACCATGTGATCACCTGTCCCTCCCCGGACCCCATCATGCCCTTGTGAAAAATCATTCACAGAGTTCTCATTAGGGACTATATATACACTATTGTTTTGGTCCTCAAACAACCCAAGTCATTTGCATTCTGAAGCATTAAAGTTCAAATATTTTATCCTCACAAAAGTTTGACATCACTCAGCACGTTACTTGTTTCTGAGAGCATAAAAACAATGGGCTTCCGCATCCCAGGTATTATTAGACAGGGATCATTTTCAGCATCCAAAGCAACTCGCAAGGGACTCGAAGTCCCAAAAGGATATCTTGCAGTCTATGTTGGAGATAGGATGAGACGGTTTGTGATTCCAATATCATACTTGCTCACAATTCCATGCAATGAGGATGAGTTTCTAAACCTCACTTCTCGCTTGAATGAGCTTCTGTAAATCAAGCTATGATAGAAACTAGGATAGATTACTTGAGGAAAATTTGTACAGAAGGAACTTTCATTTTTTGTGAATATTTTCCATATTTTTCATTATTGTATGATCCAAGTAAAGCTGAAAATACTGACATGAATGAGAACTTTTGGACTAGACATTTCCGTAACACTTTTTGTTGCTTTTTCCAAATCTCAACGAATTCTATTATATGCAACATTATCATCTTACGACTAGACAGTTTTGCTCCTTTCGTGTATCTCTTTTATGCTCTGTTCCGGTTTTTAGCACACATGATTATGTACATCTACTCATACATATTAATATAAACACAAAGAACACACTCCACAATCCACTTGATTATAAGCTGTGTAAGTTCACAAACAAGATGGATAGATAGTCGTCTGTATTTATTTCTGTCTTTCTCATGTTTGAATACATTATACATAAATAAAACTGAAATTTATCAAGATTCAGAACTAGTTAAGTTAAAGAGGAAACTCTAATTTCGGGTCCATAAGCAGAAAAGTTCCCATGAAATTGACACAAGGATATTTTTTACATCATCTTTTCTTGTATGACCTTCCTCCAAGCTTCTTTTTAATTGCCTCTTCAAAGATTTTCGATTCCGCAATACAATTCCAACTTGCATAAATATAACCCAAACTAATAATTTGAGGATTTAAGGTTTAAGATGAACTTGAGTTTAGAGCACTTGATGAGATGAAAAACATTGTATATTTCTAGGTGCTGAATTTTCATTTCTAGTTGACGGAATTCTACTACAAAATTGTTGGTTAAATATTGTCTTATACTCTGCGGTTTTTTTCTTGCCAATTCCAAGTTGTAAAGTCCGTAGTCCTTTGACATGGAACTATAACCAATAAAGATGTGATGTACACTTGATTCTTCTATATTTGTTCTCTTTTGTTTAGGAACTATTAAGCATAGCAAACACACCCAAAAGTTTTAAAATGGTTGACTAAAGGCTTTCCTCCGCTCTATACTTCAAATGATTGTATGTTCCAAAAAAATTTTGTTGGCAGTTATTTAGCAGGTTAACTACTGTATTAACAATCTCTGACCGAACCTCTTTGGATATTCCTTTCTCAGACAACATAGACTTTGTCATTTGCATTGCAACTAGGTCTTTCTCTTGAATACCCCATTTTGTTGAGGTGTATAAACAATCACTTTCTTGTTTAATCCTTTCTCTTGTCACTTCTTAAGATCTTTGTGGACCTTCGATTTTGTCTCTCAGGTGCTTTCAACTTCTTATATGTTGAAATATAATTCAGTTTTAGTTTCAATTTTTCCTTAATCTAATAGTGAGAATTTCCTATTGCACTCAAGTGAACAGTGCTTCAGTCCTTAAAGGTGTACAGTTATATCATACTCTCTAATAGTGAGAATTGCCTATCAGACTCAAGTGAACAATGCATCAGACGCACGGCGTGTATTCACAAATTTACTTTGTCTCTCTCTTCTTCTTCTCTCTGTGTCCCAACATTAAATGCACCAAATACATTAGATTTCTGTTTCTCATAAATAAACTCATGTTGTGCAAGTGAAGTCATCACTAAATAATATAAAATGCCTGTCGTACTGCAACAAAATTCACAGCAGCAACACAAGAAGGTATTTCAAATTTTGGTGGACAGAAAATTAGAAGCCAAATCCACGATTTTAATGAATACTTGAATAGTACACAGTTTTTCTATTATCCATGGTTTATTATTTCTACCTTTAGAATTTATTTCCTTTCACTAAATTTGAATTTAGAATTCTGTTATCTGATTGCCAACAATATCTATATTTGGGATGAAACTTTATGATATAAATATTAGTTACTCATAAATTCACAGACCTATACTTACTGTTTTGCTTATTTGGTTTGAACTGAAGATTTTAAGCCTCTGCTTACTGCAGTGTAAAGTCATAGTTTCATTTTTTTTCTAATAGACAAAAGCTATAGAAAATCACCGGTTCCTTGACTACTATAGGTATATGGAGTTAAAGATAATGAGCCCTATCACACGTCAGTGGCATGTATAAGAGAAATCTAGGATACTGTTATTGTTGAGAAAATGTAAACCTTGATTTTTAAGTCCATTGATGTTTGCACCAGCTAGCAGTGGCAGGGAAGGTGCCTCAACTGTGATTTTGGGACTCAGCTAAAATTTTTAATTTCTAATGTGTTCTTATTAATATAATCCACTTTAAATAAATTTGTCTTTCTCTTTGGTTCTAGAAAAACACTTTGCTGTACCCTAGTTTAGAATCTAGTGTTTTTTCCCTACTTTCAATTTTTTTAAACCAAAGTCTAGTAACTAATACACAAATAACTTAGAAGAGATACTTGGGCAGTTGAATTCATTCTCAATGCAGAAAAAATGACAGACTGTAATTTTGTCATTTCGATGGTCTTTTATTTCCCAAATTATTAAGAAAGAGACAACTTTACATGTTGAGAACATTCCTACTTTACAAAATGTTACTACTAATCTATGTCAGCCTAAAAAAATATGAGATCTATTATGCAATCAAACAAGAAATTATATGTTGGAAGACATCTTCGCTGCAAGGAATTGTGAGGCCACCCATTGGATGATCATATCCAAACTCTTCTTCAGCTTGACTCAACAAGTCTTGGAATGAAGGTTGGTTCAAGTGTGATATAGGAATCACAAACCGTTTCATTTTCTCTCCGACATAGACTGCAAGGTAGCCCTTTGGCGCATCCACCACTTTTGAAGATGCTTGATTTCCTGCAGATAATGCCTTTCTGATACCAGGTAAACGAAAGCCCATTGCTGTATTGACCGTGTAAGAAAATTGACGACAAAAGGGTTTTAAGAAATTCTTGAAAATAAGCTTTTGAATGTTGAATGCTTTAGGATGTGAATTATCTGTTGGTTCTAAATGTGTCAAGCAATGAATTATATATAGAGATATAAAAGGATATGTAAGAAACCACTTGATAGATGAATTATTGACAAGAGAGATATGAAACTGGAATAATGGGGTCAAATTAGAGACAAGTTATATGGTGTTGTCTTCGAAGACTTGTCTCAAGAATAAGCTTAACATGCATCTCTACGAGAGAAAGTTGGATCATGTTAGTATGTCATTCTTATCAAGGGTAGTGTGGGCCAGAATCTGCAAATTTCATGCTGTGTTCACTAGAATTTGGCCCCACAAAAAATGTGGCTCATAGTGTCTTATGATACACGTTCAATGTTGCACTCTTATGTCCAATGTTTGAGATCTATCTCAAGCCTCAACATTTACAGGTTGCTTATTTCATCCTGATATTTATCAGTTGGTTCATGATAGGTATATATCAACAACATTGTAGTCTTATTTAAAGAAACATGTGAGATGTCTACAGTATGTCTACTACATGTCTATTATGGATGTAGCTAGAGCCCAATAAGTGAACAAGAATTAGGTTTCACCTTTGCTGATGTCTCTAACTTCATGTGGATAAATCTTTTGGCCACCTTCTAAGAAGGTAAGAATGTGGGGTGTGGCATGCACTCTCATTTATTCATGAACGAGGTCTCTAAGACAATACCATGTGACCAGTCCCTCCCTGGACCCCATCATGCCCTTGTGAAAAATCATTCACAGAGTTCTCATTAAGGACTATATATACACTATTATTTTGGTCCTCAAGCAACCCAAGTCATTTGCATTTTGAAGCATTAGAATTCAAATATTTCATCCTCACACAAGTTTGACATCACACAGCATATTTGTGAGAACATAAAAACAATGGGTTTCCGCATCCCAGGTATTATTAGACAGGGATCATTTTCAGCATCCAAAGCAACTCGCAAGGGACTTGAAGTCACAAAAGGATATCTTGCAGTCTACGTTGGAGTTCAGATGACACGGTTTGTGATTCCAATATCATACTTGAACCAACCTTCTTTTCAACATTTACTAAGCCAAGCTGAAGAAGAGTTTGGATATGATCATCCAACGGGTGGCCTGACAATTCCATGCAATGAGGATGAGTTTCTAAACATCACTTCTCGCTTGAATGAGCTGCTGTAAATCAAGCTATGATGATAGAAACTAGGATAGATCACTTGAGGCAAATTTGTAAAGAAGGAACTTTCATTTTTTGTGAATATTTTCCATGTTTTTGATCCCTGTATAATCTAAGTAAAGCTCGAAATTCTGATATGAATGAGAAAGTTAGGACTAGACGTTTCCATAAACACTTTCTATTTCTTTTGCCAAATCTTAACGAGTTGCTTTTATTTAAAATTTTATAAAAATGAATTATCTTCTAAAACTCTATACCAAAGATAATTAATTGTATTATGTAAATAAAGATCATCCTTCATTTCGTCCTTGTGCAATTAGGAACCACAAAAGAATCTACTGCATTATATGTTTAGTCTTTTCAATGCATATGGTAACACGAAAACCGGCTTTTTAACTCTCAAAATCATCTTTGAATTGCATTAAATATGGGAAAATGTGTATAGTTGAATAACTCTTGAAGACCATGGGGGTCTCAGGTGACTTTTGTAATTATGCGAGTACATATGGGAGAAAATATTCAAACATATTAGTGTATCAAAATCCACTAGATTGTTCTGAGGAATATTATTAGCAAATACGTATAGGTGTTAGGCCCGTAGTTCCCCTTCCCTTATTTCTATTTCAATCCAACATGAACGCAAGAAGTTACTTCATATGAAGCAATTTTAGAAAATGGATGCAACCATGAAGAGATTACATGTGAAGTTATAGTTCCGTCCCAATCCTTATAAATAGCCAGGAGGATATGCAAATCAAGGATCCCTTTATGAATAGGAAATTAGATGGCGATGTCAATAAATCAGAATCACAAAACCAAAAGCTGATGAAAAATCAGAATCCCTTTATTTATGGTATGATCAAGGCATATACGTAGTAGAGTGGAATTTGTCACCAATTTCTATCTCTAGAAATACTACTTATGCATATGAGGATGGAGCGTAGACCATAAGTACATATCATACCTTGTTAGGACTATTTTAGATGAATAAAGTAAAGTCTAGCTACTTTTTCTTGCTGCTATCAACGGTGTTCGCACAAGGAGAAGGAAACATTGTAACTAATAAACATGAAGCACAGAGAAAATGCTTGATCAATTGAATTCTTTCTCATTGCACATAAAAAACAATACTGTGATTTTTTTCAATCTGATGCCTTTTCTTTTCCCTATTTCTTGAGAAAGGGAGTTCTTTACAAGTCAGAAGATGCCTAGTGTACAAAAATGTCAGTTCTATTCTAATTCAGCCTCCTAAAGTCTGAGAGTTCTTATCCATTCAAGCAAGAAGTTATACGTTGGAAGACATCTTCGCTGCAAGGAATTGTGAGGCCACCCATGGAGTGCTCATATCCAAACTCTTGTTCAGCTTGACTCAACAAGTCTTGGAATGAGGGTTGGTTCAAGTATGACACCGGGATCATGAACCGCTTCATTTTCTCTCCAACATAGACCGAAAGGTAGCCCTTTGGTGAATTCACTGCTTTTGAAGATGCCTGATTGGTTGCAGATAATGTTTTTCTGCTACCAGGTAAACGAAAACCCATTGTTGTATTGATTCTGTTAGACTTGAGAAGAGAATCGTTTGAGAGAAGTCTTGAATATAAGCTGTATAATTTTGAATGCTTTAAGATGTGAATGGTTTGCGTTGGCCTAAATGCTTGCAGCCGTGTATATATATAGATAAAAGGATAAGAAAGTTTGCTACCTAAATTATTGT
>Ga0209700_104607_pt1 | contig 24553 bp, 7 predicted proteins | sample SiratroredBW_FD_187528 | JGI IMG/M metagenome (GOLD analysis project Ga0209700, IMG submission 187528) | Root nodule microbial communities of legume samples collected from California, USA - Siratro red BW (SPAdes) (version 2) | ecosystem: Host-associated > Plants > Roots > Nodule | place: USA...
TATATATATATATATATATATATATTTTGATGGCAGACGTGGTAGACTTTTGTAACTGATTATTGACTCAGATTGTTATATTTTAGTGTAGTCTATGATGTAGTCAATAAAGTTTTGGAAGAGAGTTAAGCACGATATAAACGTAGTTAAGTATAGTGATTATGCTTATGTAACTAATGAAATATCAAAATATCAAGATAGATGTTTTGTAAAAAGGTTGAGTACACCAATTGCTCTATTTATTTATTTCTTTTTTATTTATTTTTTGAACGGCACTCTATTTATTTATTTAATTCTTTTACTGATAAAAAAAAACATGTTGGACTTTTGTAAAGATAGGATTTTTACTAACTAACTTTTTTTTATTAACAAAAAATAAATTAAATGGGATATTTCAGGAATGGTTCAATTTTTATGAAGAAATTGTTAAGACAAGTTTGTTTTGCTCAAAAGAATTATAAACACATGTGTACTTAGAGTGGTGCCATCAAGTACAGAAGTAAACAGCAAAACATCCAAATGTGAACTAACTTCATTAGTAATCAAAATATGTATAGAAATAGCATAACATTAATGTAGCAGATCAAATTGGTATCAAATTATCTTGGATGCATAATAAGTGAAAGTAAGACATCTAGTCATGACTTAGGTTTACAGTATATAAAATGTGTAATGTTATGTAACAAGTTATCTTCATTAATTTTATAAAAGAAAAGTAAAATGTTTTCATTAATTTTTAAAATATTCAGTAAAGTATTATAGGAAAAACTTTTAAATGTAAAAATTATTTAATACCTCATTTATTTATGTAAAAACTATCTTCATTCAATACTTTTAAATGTATTATAGGGGTTAATCACTATTATTTTAAATTAAAATATGTGTGTTGTAAAACACGAATATTGGCTATTAATTCATTTATACTGTCCCAATCAATTTGAACAAGGAATTGAAGAGAGGAAAGTTATGTTTTGGTGATATGCACAAGTATTTTATCTGATTTCCATTTTCTGATTATTACTGCATGAAATTGTGACAAATTAATGGCTTGTGTAAACACGAATATTGGCTATTAATTCATTTATACTGTCCCAATCAATTTGAACAAGGAATTGAAGAGAGGAACGTTATGTTTGGGTGATATGCACAAAAAGTAGTTTATCTGATTTCTATTTTCTGATTATTGTTTTGTTCTTATCACTGCATCATTAACTGTAATTCTTTGCTGTTAAAGAGAACAAAAAAAAAACAAAAAACTGCATCAAATTGTGACAAATTAATGGCTTGTGTGCGCTGCTACAATTGGCTAATATAAATGCCATATTGTTTATGAAGTAACACATAATCACCTGGTATATAAGGTTGCAGGGTCTGTAATGTGTAAAAGAATGACATCTAAACAATATGCATAGGAGAAGTTTATATAACATATCAAGACTATTAGGCTAACCTCTTAAACTACTACAGAAGTGTGTAGTTGAACTTGTTATATCTTTATATAATATATAACAAACTTCTTTAAGTGGTTTTAGGCTTGTAGTTATTCACGAGGCCTTTAGAAGGAAATTTGGTGAGAAAGTGGGGTTATAGCTCTCAGATTCTTGTAAAACATATCAGGAGTTTGTTTGTTTTGCAGGTATTTAAGTTTGTGTGACTCAATTAAATCTAGATTGTGTGAAAGAAAAGGATTCAGACGAAGTTCGGAAGTTTTGAAGAGATAAGTCTTATATTGATGTTATTTAGTTTTTTATTGTTCTATTACAAGGGGGTATAGTAGGTTAGTTGGATCATGTTTTGTATTTTTTATGGTGTATTAGAAGTTGTTTCTGATTTTATTAAGTATATAAGGGTTAATGCATCCTTAAAGTGTGTATAAAAATGAAATAATATACTTGTATAAGAATGAAATAATATGCTTTTTATTTAGGTTTTATCTGCCAAATTTTAATTAATCTTTTTACAAAAATTGACATATTGTGTTTCTAATTTATATATTTTTTATTATTACTGATAAAAAAAAAGAAACTATATCAAATAAGTGAAAACATGGTTCTTTATTTTGGAGTACTTTTGTCTGGGCAAACACTAAGATATGGTTCTATGATAAGATCAATTAAATAGATATGTGTTTTATCCCAGTGGTGAAGGGGGAATTAGAGGGGACGAGGAATGCTAAGTAGTGTTTTTCCTTATTATTTTGATGATATTTAATGAAATAATATTTTATATATTATAAAAACTTAAACTTTTAATATTTTTTCGTTATTTTTTTCATAAATTAATTGTTATAAAAAGTAATTTTTATATATATTTAGTTATTTAACTATTTTCTATTTATATCAGAATAAAAACTGAGTTTTTTCTATATTTTTTCTTTTATTTCTACTAATTCAAATAACATATTTTTTTTCAAATTATCTTTTACTTTCTTTCTTATGCTCATATTTCTCTCTTATTTTGTGCTCCCTTTATTTCATCTCTAAGTAAACTGAAATGAATTGGAATAAAATTCAAATCATCATATTATATATCTTATATTAACTTTTCTAATTGTTCTCTTAAATATTGGTATATTTTTCTTCTGATTTTTCAATTTTTTTTCTCAAACTATATTTTTCAATTAGATAATGAAATTCTTTTAATCGATAAAAAGAATAATAAAAATAAAAACACAAAAGAAATATTCTAATATAATGATAAACAAAGTTTCCAGACATTATTCTTACATTATTAATTTTATTATACACACTAATTTTATTATGTATCATGGTATTGAGAGAATTCATGATTAATATATATTATGTTTCAACCCGTCAAATCCTATTTATAATATATATTTTAATTTTACATGCACTTAATAAAGACACACACGTGTGTGTTTACCAAAGATTATTTTGTGTTTATATTCATATGGTGTGGAAATATTGCAAACTTCAACGAACACTACTGAAGATGACTATGCAAATGCAGCAAGTGTCAAAAAATGTCAATTCTCACGGATAACCCCATAGACGTGTTTTATTTTAATTATTTATAGATTCTACATTAATAGATAGATATTGAAAAAATTATAAAAAATAGACAAATTACATTTATAAACATGACTTCAAAAATGAAAAAAAAAATGTCCTATATAAAAACATAATTTTAAAATCATTCTATTTTTTCATGTTTCAAAATATGATTTTTAAATTTTTTACTATTTTTAAATAATTTTTCTTAACATATTTTTTATTAATTTAATTTATTTTAAATTGTTTTTTCTTTTTTCTAAAACATCATGCTTTTAAAATCGTTTATTTTATCTTATTTAATTTTTTAAAATCATTGTAAGATGCACTTTCTTAAAATTGAAGCTTAATTATATATTATATATCCGTAACTGTTTAGGTCTTTGCTGTAATTACAAAATCACTTTTGGACACCAAATTAATTTTGTCTACTTGTGGTCCCAAAGTATTGCACTTATATAATTTCCTTATTTCATTATTTCTGAGACATGTCTTATCCATTGTCTATTTCCCATTCAAAAAGTACATGGCACATGGTTATGTTCTCGGCAGAAATTTTCTCGCTTCGTTTTGTATTTTAGAACAAAACGAGAAAAAAAAATAGAAAACATAGATCTTTGCAAAGTTTTAGATTAAGAAATTTAAAAAAAATAAAAAAAGAATGATCTAAAATGTATAATTTTAGAAAAAAAAATAGATTAGTACGATTTGAAAGAAAGAAATAAAAAAAAAAAAACTACTTCATTTTTAAAGTCTTGCTAGGAGCGTGATTTGTTCATCTTCGTGATTTTTTTTCAAATTTGTATATTTATACGAAATTTAAAAATAATTCAACTATTCTATTCAATGGGTGCATGTGGCCGAAATCGTAGACACCAACTGCAACATGATCACACCAAAGCATTTGCATATGTTGTACACGTTACGTGTTGAACAAGATTTATAGTAATTGAAAATGTGGGGCAGCATCTTCTTGCATTAATGATTATGTTTTACTTTTTAGTAGTATTTGATTTCATTGGATCAAAATTATCATTTATCAATTTCCTTTAAAATTTGATTTACCCACTGAATCCAAGGCAAGGCTTGGTTTTGCTTCCTCCTTCCTTAAATTTTATTCAAAAAGCTACTTCTATGTAAAATTTTAATTTATTGCTTGACTCTGATAAATTATTGATATATTTCAAAATCTATTTACATTTTACCCTTCCTTAACACTTTTTTAAACTATAAATAAATAAATAAAAAAGAGGAATAAGGGAGTGAAAGAGAGAGGATGAGATGAGAGATATAGAACATTATTGGTAGGGTTAAGCATTTCTTGTATTGTATCACTAATGCAAGACTCTACATAGCACAAATTTATTCAAATTCAACCGAATAGACTAATTTTTTTTATGTAGACTGAAAGACTTAGACTAACTTGACTAACTTTGCTGTACTCCAAAAAGATCTAGGTTTTCATTCTCCTCTGAAATTAAGTTAACTCTTGGACAAGCACGACAACTTCTTGAATTTTAGGCCTCAATTATTGTTTCAAATTTAAAAAGTTGAAAGTTAGAAAATAAAGTAGATCACTGGTGACCTATTTATATTTGGCAACAGGTTTTTATCCATTGATAATGATATAAAAGTGTGTATATGTAAAATCGCAACTACAAAACATTAATTATAGAAGCAATGTAAAAATTGATTATTAACGAGGTAAAACGTAATATATAACTTCGATTAGAATATTAGATTACAAATTATTTTAATATCAAGTCTTATAAGCCAGTATTGCTATGATCAATTATTGAGATATTGTATATTTTTAAATTTGGAATTCTATCACAGTTTTATTTTTAAAATTCATCTACAATTAAAGAAGAAAGGTGTATATAAACAGATCTTAACCTCGACTCCTAAGCAATATTAAACCGTATTGGGTGTACTAGAACAAATCCTCCAATCGAAACGCTAAAATCATTGCATTTAAAGTATTGTCCGCTTTGAAACTCATAACTCCATCACGGTTTTAGTTTTAATTTTATTCTTAAAAGACGCTTCAAAGAATTAAGAAAAAAAAATTGTATTTAAATAAAATCTTGATTCTTAAACAACAAGACATTATTAGGTGTACGGAAAATAAACTAGTTTAATATAAGATTAGACGAATGTATAGAATGAGATAAAGATAATTATATATATATATATATATATATATATATATATATATATATATATATATATGTTATAATTTACAACTCTGTCATCACTCTTGAATTATTGTAATCTACAATACTGCTGGGTAAAAGGATAGTGGAAGGAGAAGCATGTGTGACTTTCTTTATACCGCAGAAAAACTTGAGCTTTTCCTAGCAATTATATTAGTAGATTAATTTTGTTATTTTATCTATTCTATATCAAAAAATGTGATAATAAATTAATATTTTATCAGAAAAAATGTACGTATCTGTATTGTTAATAAATCATTACATGACATAAATATCAATCAATTATAAATTATAAAATTACATTTTCTAAAAGTTGTTCAATGAGAATGGAAGAAGAAAAGTAGAAAATAGAAAATAAATACTTTTCAAAAGATAGGTGAACGCAAATTCTAAAAAGAAGGAAGCAAAAGGAACTAATAAGGTGTAAAGCAATAGCTAGTCGAGTGGTTTGAGTGAAGAAGGGACTCCTTCAAATGAAAAACATCCCAAGCATTCACATCCATTCAAGAGATAACAAGAAATGTGATTAATAGGAAAATAAAGGACAAATGGTTGTGCAAACATGATGAGGCTAAAATGTACAATGTTAAATTAGCTTATAAAAAATTTGCACATAATTAGCAAAATGAAAGATACATAAATTGAAGATATAGTTTACTCCAGAAGAGAAGTAAAATGAAGTTTGAACTTAAATTGCAAAATATAAATAATTCAAGAAGAAATATAAAATCAAAGTGTAAAGAAGAGAAAAAATAAATATATTTATACTGATTCTCCCTATAATTAGGGTTATGTTTAAGTAAATTGCATAAGAAATCTTACTAAAGAATTTTAATGCCTCTTCAAGGACAAATATTCTAATCTCTCCAAAAACAAGTAATCTCTCTAGGTGACAAGTATTCTAACGTGACAAGTATTCTAACCCTTCTAGATGTCAAGTATTCTAACATTTTCAAGTTTTTTTTTTTATTTGTAAACATTGAAAGCAATTGTACTTTGATAAAAAACTATTTGAAGTAACTCTGCCAAATCAGATTAGTGTAGAACCTCAACAACGTTACTGTATACTTGGGTCATCAAACTTCTATTGATCATGTTCCTCATTCGTGCCTTGTCCACTATAGCTGACAAGAAACATAGGTCCATGTCTATGATCCACTTAGTGAACTCATGGATACCTAGTGATGACTTTGGGACAACACTTTTTCCTAATAGTATTTTTTTACAATGATTGAATTTATACTAATTACCAATAAGTACTAACTCGCTACTTCACATAAAGTACACCAAAAGAGTTTCAACTAACCTTCATATATCACCAATGGATCCTCTTATATAAATGCATTCTTCAATATTCTTGAATCAGATGTTGTTCTTCCAATCCAACTAAAATATATGTGAATTTTATGTTAAAATCACAACTAATGAATTCAATCTGAGTTAGGTAATATTTTCTTCCACAAAAAATGAGAAGCTTTCAATTGAGGGACATTGACATATTTGCATACAATCAAAATTCATATACTACTATTAACAATTTATTGCTTTTAGTTTTAATTTTATTGTTATTATCATTATTATTAACACAATCTCTGCTACAAGAGGAAATCAAACTCAAATTCTATAAATACATATAGAACACATAATCATTATACTAGATAAACTTTATGTTAGTAATAATAATAATAATAATAATTAAATTAATTGGGTAAAAAGCTAATGTAAAAAAATAAAAAGCTAATAATAATATACAATTTTTACGATTTTATTTAAAAATATTGACGATCTTACTGTTAATCTGAGGTGAAATTTGAATTGTAAATATTATATACGATATTAAAATCCTAATTTTAACTTGCTTCAAAAATATCTGTACATGTAATCTCTGCTACATTTCAATCATGTGGAAAAAAAAGAAAAGAACATGCATGCACAGTAAGAAAAAGCAGAGACAAATTCGTCTTCTCACATTTGCCAATTGTATTTCGCCTTATTTCTTCACCGAACAACAGTGAACCGCCAACCTTCCTCCTCCACAGATCTACGTCCTCACATCTTTGCATATACGTAGATCCAATCTAACCTTTCGTCTTTATTTTGTGAACAATACTCACCCAAATCCAAACAAAGTGTAATTAAGGTAACCACCATTAGAAACATTGTTTAATGTGTTGGTAGAAGAGGCAAGGGCTGGGGTGTGTAGGTGAACTTATAAGGCAAATCAAGAGTGTAGCCTCAATCCAATGTTCAAAATTGGGTAGTGGGTTACACGTCTTCAAATGCAAGTAGGAAGTTCTAATAAGGGATAAGGAAGTGTAGAATGTAGGTCTAGAATGTAGGAATAAGTGGTTTTGTTATGCAGGTATGGAAAGTTAGCTCAAATGGTAGAAGTAGAGTGATGATTATGAGTTCAACATGTGCAAAGATCTTATCAAAGTGCAGGGAGACCCAGAGTTAAACCTGACATATGACATATGTGCAAAGATGTATGTCTACAAGTTGGAGTGCCCTTAATAATACTCCCGTATATATAAAACATATATCTTGATGATAAAAAAGAAAAATCAATTATAACTATCATTTTTTGAAACAAATAAATGTAATCTACGTTAAAAGATATATTACCTAAAATATAGGTCTTGATGTTTTTTATGACTAGAAAAGAAAAAATTACGGCCTAAAATTGAAGACTATATACATGCATGTCCACACCTTCGTAGGTCAGACCTAAAGATAAGACGCATGTGAAAACAGTTACTTATATTGTCTTCATTACGTGACATTGTCTAAAAAAGGTGTGGTCCTTTTCGTTATCAATGGCCACAGTTCTTTTTAGACAGTGCCTAAAGTGAAACGTGGTCTTTTTATCAACCAAATCACATTTAAAAATCCGTGACTTAAGCTTCTGGTCGCATATGTCAACTTTTTTTCCTTTTTGTCTAAAAAAAAAAAAAAAGTTGTAGTGAAGACCTATAAGAATATGAAAATTAAAATTGTGGGAACGGACACAAGTATTTTTTATGTTAGTAGAATGAGAATGTAAATTAAATGCTTGTAAGATATTCTTAATATGTAAAGACCAAGAAATATAGTAAACTTCTTAATAATCAAATAGCTATAATACTATTTCAAAATGACACAAACACACGCGTATATCTAAATGTTCTAAATATATCACGATAAAGAAAATGAATGAAAAGTATAATAATAATAATAATAATAATAATAATAATAATAATAATAGATATTGTAAATAAGTTGTTCTAGTAAATGACAACTGAAAATTTTAATTAAATTAATTTAAATAAATGAATTAATATTAAATAATTCATATTTTCAATAATTTAACTTGACTGGTTTAATGTATACATCCATCCCCTACAAAGACCTAAGCAATTAAATGGTGATCAGAATTACTTTCAAAACTAACCCACCGCACCAGGCCCGTTCAGATATCCTTATTATTATGACTTGACAATTACTTCGTGCACCGTATCAATTAGAACTTGCACCCTATCAATTTCAGAAATACCAAAAATGTTCTTTGGTATTTTTATTTTAAATAAAGATTCCAAAATCTATTTTTAGATTATCCTTCTTGAAATGCAAATTTTATATTTAGAATATATAAATTTTACATTTTAAAAAAGATATTCCGAAAGAAAAATTTACATTCTAAAAGCCATACTCAGAAACGAGTAATTTAAGTTCTGGAATATAATTTTTTTCTTCTGAAATATTTTTTTTAGAATATAAAATTTACTTTCTAAAAAATATATACCAAAATATAAATTTTGCATTCTTGGAGATATTCTAAGAATAGGTTGCAGAATTTTAAATCCGGAAACATATTATGGAATGCTAAATCTAGAAGCCACTAAATTATAAATAGAGGAGGGGATTTTAGTCATTTCCTTCTGCCGATAGGATGCGGTTTGAAAAATGATAGGTGCAGAAATAAATTACCTTATAATTTGGGTGAATTGGTCCATAAGAAATAGAAGCCCAAACTTAGATAATGTGATATTAGATCACACTGTCCCATTACTAGCTAAGAGTAATTAGTATTTGTAAATAAAGGTGGTTTGGCAACCTAAGTAAATAACTATAAATAATAGTAGTAATAATAGTAATACATGTATTTAATGTTTGAAATACATGTATTTAATGTTTGAAAGAGTAAGTGTAGCAGATAAAACTAGTTAACTGTATTTTCTTTTCTGTCAATTTGTGGGATCTAAAGCCTAGCTAATTCCAACTAAACACCAATAATGCGTGATTCATAAATATTTCAAATATGTGTGAGATATAATTTGACATTGATTATGAAGTATAATGATATACACACATTCATGAGATGAGAAAAAAGGTATAGGTACCAGAAGAAAAGCCTCACTAACCATGATTATTAATATTATTATTAATATAATTACTATTATCATTAATATTAATAATAATATATTATTATTTTAATACTTTTAATATTACACTTATTAATATTGACAAAAATAATAATAACAAGTGTTATAATAAAAATAATACTAATGAATATATGATTACAAAATTAATGTTGATGTAGTGTTATGACTTGTATATGTCTACTGAAGAATTGGATTCGAATCATTCTCTCAATATTTTGGGATTAATAATAATAAAATTTTAATAATAATTTTAATAATATATATATATATATATATATATATATATATATATATTAAAAAAATAGATATATATATATATATATATATATATATATTCAAATAATAGACATATATTAACAATAAGCGTAATAATGTATATATTGGGGTCAATATTCATTAGCTCTTTAAGCTAATAACAAATTTGAGATGGAGATCCATCGAAGCTCACAAAATTTATGTAAACTTAATTAATTATTTTTGGGTATAATTATAAAATTAAAGTTAGAGATCACGTGCTCAAATATAAATATAAATATATATATATATATATATATATATATATATATATATAAATAAAGATTATTATATATATATATTATTTATTTGAAATGATTTGACCACCATTTTATGAAATAAAAATATATTTTTTTGTTCATTATAGTAAAATAACTAAAAGATAGTGCTATAAAATATATTTAATTTATGTAAATAACATTCATGTGTGAAACACTTAAGAATGCTGCTATATAAAATATGCTTCTTTCTATTGACTTCCGTACACTGCAATTTGACAAAGTAGCATTATTAATTGTCATCCTTAGTTTTATTTAAAATTTCACATCACAGTAAGGTAAACATATGCATGACAAGTAGTCTTAACATAATATATAGCACCTTTAGAAAATATAATTATTCAAATATTTATACTTAAATATATTACTTGAAATATAATTATACTTTTTATTTTTAAGAAATATTGTTCAACTTTTTATTCGTATAAAAATATTATTTCAATTTTTTTTTATTTTAGTCATTTTAATGAGTACACTTTTATTTCTATAATATTTTTTTATTTTATATAGTTTTTTATTTTATTAAAATAGAATAATAAGAATAAATTAAAAAATAAAATCAAACAAATTTATATAAAAATCAAAATCAAAATATAAATATATCTCATGACCAAAAACATAATTGATTCAAATATTTATTGCTGCTGCATAACACTACAATACATTAACCTCCCAGACATGCATCACTTTCCTTGGAGATTCCTCATACATTTTAATGTTTATTTTGCTTTAAACTGTGGCACGTCACGCCACTTTTTCAAAATTTAATATATGCGCTATAAAACATTTCAAACATTGTAGTACGAAATAACTATGATTCTTTGATCTATAATCTATTTTTCAGAGGTAAATCTTTTGCTGCTTCCAATATCTTCTTCAGAGATGTCTCGAAACATGACTTGAGTTGGTATTCATCTATGAAGCCTTCCTCTACTCCAAATCCAACTCTTAAATATCCCATATAGCTTGTTATAGTCACTGTGATACTCTGTAAATCCATCACAAAATATGTTTTGCAACATTAGTATGAATTAATATAGCAGTAAAATTTATAGAACAAACTTTATTCTTATGCTTGACAATGAAGAACATGAACAAGGGTAAGAGCATATACCTAATATGCTTAGACACTCATATTTCGTATATAACAAGTAAAAGATATTTAAAGTAGTTTAGTGAATCATAATTAAAAGTTATATTTAATACCTACAATATTCACTATAATTTATAACTTTTTGTGTTCCAAAATATCTTAGTTCTTAAAAGTAGGCCAATTTCAATCTTTTCATAATTAATTCTTTGGGAAGAGACCTGAGATAAACCAACAGTCATGAAGTACAAGCCTTTGATTGGATGATTAGCCAAAGTCACTTTTTCTGCTGGCCCAACCATGTGTGAGATGCTCAAACTTGCATTATTCATTATCTTATACAAGTAGTTTGTAGCAGCCTGCAACACCAAGTAATTAATACAAACAATTCTGTCATTACTCACTTTAACTAGATAAAAATCAACTAATTAATACAATAATGCATAACATGGATAGTTAAAAAAATATCACTTTGAAAAGCAACTAGGTTCATGCATTTTATGCATTCAGATAATCACACAAACATGACTATTTCAAACCTGTGGTCCTTTGATTTGGTTCAACAAGCGTAAAAGCATGCCGGTCATTGGTACCACCAAAGAATTTCTCTGCCTGTTGATGTTTTTCTTGGCTTCTAACACAAACTCAAGTGGGTTCAATTCATTGTTATCAGTAAACACAGGAATTGGAACATGCATGAAGTGGAATCTGTTCCCCCAAGGTGCCTCGGAATTGGTAGCGTGCATCTCCTTCGGTGATTTGTAAGCTCTAACTTTCCTGGTATTGAGCAGCACCAATGCTGTACTCTCTGCTGTGCTTGATTTGTGATTCTTTGCCTTCATGTACAGTTGAATGCCATAGAAAATTGCACCAACCAAGACATCGTTTACGCTCTGCATGTAGAGAAAACAGTGGAAAATTATTTTTTGAATTATTATTGTTCAAATTATTTTTATTGTCATTGAATAGATTATTGACCTAGTCATTAAATCAATAAACTTTAGGTACTTTGAATTTAAATTTTTTGAAAGTGACATTTAAAGTATAGAAAGAAAAGTCTGAATGTACCACTTTGAGTTTATTTTTGACTTCTTTGATGTTGTCCAAAGAGAGGGAAACATTTATGATACTCATAGGTCGAAACCCTACATCTTCATGCCCTGACCTTAATGGCGTTTGTTCATCTGGTATCAAGCTACTTTTCAACAAACTCCAGCCAAAATTACGTGGACTCTTAAACACCATAGAAGCAGTTTGAGAGAATAGTTTTCGCATGCCTTTGGTACTTGTTGATTCCACCGATTTGCTTGAAGGAAGTTTGATTGAACCAGAAGGATTATGAGCACTTTGTGTTATCGAAAGGAAAGCAGCCATGAAAGAGTAGCCATCTCCAATTGCATGATGGAGCTTAAATATAAAAGTTCCTGCAGCTTTGGTCGTTGGATACTTAAATATATGCACTTCCCAAAGTGGTTTATCTTCTCGTAACTGTTCCATAGCTATTTTTGACATGTATTCATCAAGACACTCGTCATATAATTCGAGTGTTTGATTGGTGGATGTAAACTTAGGAATCTTGATGTGATCCTCTGGTTTAACATCAACTTGTTTCCAAACTTTTTTTCCATTCTTTTCAGTAACCTGTTCAAGTTATGAAGTAATAATATCACATGATATTTTTCTTGCAACCAACAACTAATAATCTTTGTTTTTTAATTTAATTCCAATGCACATAAAAGATAATAACAACCCTTATATAGATAATAAAATATCAAAGTCATCAAATTAAAGTTTAATTTCAACCCTTCTATTTCAACCAATGATTTTCAAGATTTTCTACAAGAAGAGTTCTTAACTTTTTTTCAATTTCAACAAATAAGTTTTTTTACTAATAAGACTCTCACTTATTATTATACCCATCCCATGTAAATATTGCCCAAAAGATGAGAACAAAACTCAGGAACAAAGATGGTAGTTATACCGGTAAAAAGAGGAAGCAAAGAATATCCAAATATGTGTACAAAAAGATGGTATTTAAGGATACATTGTATTTCAAGTGAATGGTAGTTATTATAGTGAAGGAAAATGAATGTCAAATTTATCATTTTGGATTTATAAAAATAGGATGAAAAAAGAATCTAATGAGGTAAGTTTCCTTTCATATGATTAAATTTCTTGCTGCAAATTGATGGTATTAATTGGGATGCTCTTTTATAGTATTTATGAAAAAATAGTGATTGTTTTGGCACATATTAAACTTTTTTATCAGTTTTGATATTTCTAGATAAGATGTATGAGTATAACTAATATTTTGTAGGAATAAATCCTAAAAATATTAAGATGTTCTAGGTCTGAAAATGTAAGATTTTTAATATTTGAATACTTCGAATTTTTTAAGATTATTACGTGTATCTAAATAGAAATATCCATTTATACTTTTTATCTATTTAATTATTTTATACTGATTAAAATATATATATATATATATATATATATATATATATATATATATATATATATATATATATATATATATACTAGGTGAAATTCACAAAGCATGTTTATTGTTTATTGACTTACTAACAAAATCATGAGAATTAAAAGATACCGTAAAAAATTATAAGAAATATAAAAGTATAATTTTCTTCTCCTCTAAATCAGGTGATCGAATATAGTAATAAATTATACGTACCATGATAGAAGAGAATCTGGAGCATACGGGAAGTAACTTGTTCTTAAGCAGTGGTTGAACTTTTGAGTCATCAATTGGAATCTCAGATTCAACAACACAAAGAACAAACACGTTTATGAGAGAGTTGCTAAAGTAACCTGCCATAGGACTCAGAGGCATTGGAACATCTTCCTCAAAGGAGTTCATCTTTATCTCTTTTCTTTCTTTGGCAAACAAAGCTAATTGGTCTGTAAAATAAACCAGGAAAGCACGAGTCCGTTTCAGAGTCCTAGGCAGTGCTATTTATAACCATGCATTGCATGTCCTCGACAAACACGGGACATACACGCGTCAGCTATGTATTTCTATGAACTATTTTGATAAAATTTTCTTCTAATACAATTATATCATCCTACCTAACAAGATTTAAAACCTTGAAACAATTGTGTGGGTATTAATACATGACTCTAATTTTTATTTTGAAAAAGGAATTGACTATGGTGTATTTCGTTAAAAGCATTATATTATCCGAATAAATTTATATTTGTAATTTTAAACTCACATCTTTTATTTTTTTATAAATTTAAGTTAGGTATCATTATGAATTTTGATATCTTATCTAAATTCACACATCAAAGAAATATATTATTAAAATATATATATATATATATATATATATATATATATATATATATATATATATATATATATATATAAAAACTATGGAATAGTTTAGGTCAAATTCATGATAAGAAAAGATGACAAGTACTCCCAAATTAAGCTAAAAGAAAGGAAGCAGATGCAGTTGATACCAATTATGAAAAAAAAGTTTAATATAATAATAGTAGATAAATTATCATATCATTTAAATTTTAACTTATCTTCGAGACCCAGTAAAGTTAGTTTGTCAACATAATGGTTTCCTTCATAAAATATATATGAGAAACTTTGAACTTAATTTCTTTATATATCTTTATACACTTTTTTTCATCTCACTCTCAAAGACCAAAAAAACGAACTAAATACTTGACAAAGTAAGAAAAAATCACATTCAAACTAAATACGTCTGAAACATTTGCTTTGAAACAAACTCAATAATCAAAACGAAGCTGTATATAAAGACTTTTTATATAAGCGTAAAACTCTGAATTAAGAAAAAAAAAATAACAAGTTTTTAAAGTGGTAAATAAATAAAATATGAAGTTTTATTTGAAAATTTTAAAGTTTTTACATTCTAATGAAATTTTAAAATGTATAAATTTTGGATATTTTGTACAGAGATTTAGTATTCTGTTTGGATTTGATGTCGATGAAAATGAATTAATTCCAAAGTGGCTGCCCACGTGTATTTCAAGTTTCATATGAAATCATCACATTCATTATTATTTGTTTCCTTTCACTCAACAACTAAAGGTGTGCATGTATCGCAGGAACTTCTCACTATACCGTACAAAAGCATTAATTGTAAATTATCATTTCATGTCAGATAATCTGGATGATAAATTTATAATTGTTTATAAGTTTTTCATGTTAGTGTTTTAAGAAATGATCATTTATTAAAAAGTTTTAACGAAATTAAAGGTATTATAGATAAAAAAGGAAGTGTTGATAAAAAATAAAAAAATAAAAACTGGTGAGAACGAATACAAACTGAGGGAAGTTAATCTTATGGAGTGATTACTGTCCGTTTTATATAGATTAAAAAAAGTTTACTTTATATATGTATATATATATATATATATATTCAATTTAGCGTGTTATTGAATGGGATACATGAATATAAAGTATTTAAATAATTTTGATATTATATTGGTCTAACACACTTTATATAGACATCAAGAATTAAAATAATTTTAATATAATGTCATCCTAGATGATACTAACTGTATAAAAAAAAACAAAAAAAAAAAAAAAAAAAAAAAAAAAACTTAGTGCTCTTAAAGTTAATGTTAAAAAAAATATTGAAGTTTAGAGTAAGCTGAGTTAATGCTAATGTATTTTGATTTTAAAATATATTTAATTTCGCGTATTGGAATTTTTTTTTCTAAAAAAGATATTAAAAAAATTCATTACTAATGAGTCAAAGTTGTTCATATAAAAAATTATGACTTCATCCTTAACTTGAGAACTTATAATTAAGTTTTTTTTTTTCTTATATCATTGAACTATTACATTTATACTTAATTTGGAACTTTCAAAATAGAAATTTTTTCTAAAAAAAAAAACTGTTAAATATATAAGAAAGTCATCTATGTACATATGTATTCTCTTTGTGATATTTTTCTTAAGAAAAAGTAAGAAATATAAGAGAGAGAAATATCATAAATAAATTGGATAATACAAAAATAAATTAATATATATATATATATATATGTACATTTTTATTTATATGTATTCATTTTTAATTAGTTAAAAAATTAAGTTATATTTGTAGTAGTTAGTCAAAATAAATAAGATTTATAAAATATACAAAAAAGAAAATCAAATTTTACTCATTTAAATCTTCAAGATGAAACATTTAACTATAAATTAATTTAAACTCATCTAGATTGATGAGTCATTATTTTCTCCTAATTATTTACTTGTCTTTATTTTGATTAGTGATGTGTTTAAGTGCCTATTATTTTCTTAATTTCACTATTTGGGCTTCATTTACCTTAAATTAGTAATTTTACTTAATTTGAATTTTCTGAACTAATTTTATTATTATTATTATTTTCAGGGCAGTTTTGGAATCTTAATGGGTTTGGAAATTAATTCTGAAATTGAAGAGGAGTTGTCACATTATCAGTTTTTATTTGTTGGACCAAAATTGAAAAATTTGGACCTACTAGGTTTAGTGTTGAGGGTTGCCCTAAGTCTAGTCACTTATAAAAGGAGGTGAAGCCAGAGGAGTTAGATATTCTCAGCTTTTTGGATTCAGTTCGTTCTCTCTCTGGAAAAATTAGTTCTGTATTTATTTTCTCTATAATTTCATTTCTTGTCTCAATTCAATCTGGTTTTCTATTTCAATTCAATTTCGTTTCCTATTTTAATTTCGATTTGCATTTAATCTCCATTTGTTTCATTCGAATGAATTTAATGGAGTTGTGTTGTTTTTGCTCTGGTCTCTTAACTTTTCATTATTTATTTATGTGCTTAATGCTTTTATTGATTCATTCTTAATGTTTAGGTTAATATGAAATTTGTATCTTGTATCTATGTTCATGATTAATGGAGTGAGTCATGGAGTGCTCTCATAGAATAGATGATATATATGAATCCTTAATTTGCATAAGGGGGAAGCTTGTATTAATTCCCACTTAATTAATTAATTCAGGTTGAGGAAACTTAGGATTAAGTAAGTTGACCATGAATTTTTGTATCCTGTTCTAATTGTAATATAATTAATAGAGTAATTTAATTTGGTTAAGGAAATATAATATTTTGAACAATTAATATATAGTTTAAATTGACTTCCTCTTTTACCTCTATATAAGATAATAATAAATATCTTTTAAGAGGATAATTTTTTTTAGTATAATAATTTTATTCACATGTAACGTGATTGTTTACATATTCACTAGAATTTTCCTAGAAAAAAAAATAGATAGATTGAAGTTTCCATTAGATATAACTATAAATTTTTCTTTATTATTTATCATTTAGTTGATTGAGGCTCGAAATTAATTCAATAACAAGATTAATTACAACGTTAATTACATTATAACAACATACACAGACTAGTCATTAATTCAAATTATAAGTGTACGTTGGTTCATCAAAATTAATTTAAAAAAATCTAAAATACATATAATTAAGGATATAATTTACTTTGAAAATATGTGTTTGGATTTAACCTTCTGTCTTTATAAAACCACAGTACTACAACAAAATTCAACACTAACGTTTATTAAAAGTCGATGCCACAATATAAAAAATTAAATAAGCGTTGTGTTATCATTGGTTAACATCAACTCCAGTTGGCCAGACCAACAATCAATTGGAAACTAACATTATTTTGGAAAAATTGAAGCCAACACAAGTTATTTTAACAATCAAACTGAATTTAATTTGACCATGTAAAGTTAGCACTAGCCTAACAGACGCGAATTGTATATTTTTTTTCTAAATATCCATTTTAAATTTTATTACTATTATATAAACCCTAAATTCTAAATACTAAATTTATTTTAACAGTGACTAATTTTATTTTATAAAAAGCTTTAAATTACATTTATTGTAGAACGAAAAAAAATTTATTTTGTTTACCAGGTATAAAAATAGAGTATACAATCGATAATTTACATATATATCCTCTAAAAAGTGAACATAAACCCTTCACCAAACCTCTTATACCGAACAGATAAATAAGTGTCCAATCCCTAAAAGAAAGACAAATGTTTAGTCTAAAATAACAACAAAGGCATTAAAATAATTTATATCATTAATAACTTGCATCCAAGTCGCAATGTCATTTCAACATGAGACATAAAACTTACTTGATAAGTATCAATTTTGAATATTTTTATACATGAGAAATATTGGGTACTTATGAGTTTAAATGTTATTTAAAATAGTAATTACTCTCAATTTTAGAGTTTTTAGATTTAAATTTATGTTTTGAGTTCTGAGTTAAAAGAAATCATTTAATCTCAATTATTGTGAAATTTCAAGTGAAAAAAAATGAAGAAAATGATAGATGGAAAGATTCATGAAGAAAAGAAATAGAAAGTTTAAAATAGAAAAAAGCCCAAGATAAAAGCCACTTCACCTAGGCCCAAAACCAAGTTTAAAATGAGATTTTTAGGGTTTTGGAAAAAATCAAGACCTAGAGGACAGAGGCGGACGGCTAGAATTAAGATTTTCTTCTTCTCTTGCAATCTTCCTTTCATTGGATTGTAATGGCTACAATGGGTAGCTAATTCTTCATCTTTGGAATTGAATGTAATCTCTTGAACTCATTTGTATTTTGGTGATTTTAAATATAATATTCAGTTCCTACTCCATTGGTATTTTCATCTTGTGCTTAATGCTAAATTTTATCTGATCAATAGAGTCTTGAGTTTGATTCTTAAACTTAACTGGAAAGTACTTTTGAATTTCCGACCTAGATGAAAATACTCAATATATTGGAATACTAGGAATAGGTTTCGATGTATTGATTGTGTATAACATCCATTCTTAATGCTGGATAATTTTACTAAATAGCTGAGGAATCAGTGTTTAGGAGATTTTCGTATGAATTTCATATAAGAGGAATCGGTGTGAATGATTTTTATATGTGTATCAATTGTGAGTAGTTACGAATATTGTATTTTATTATCAAATCCAAAATATGAATGAGGGAGATAGATGAAGTTCAATCCCAAAATTCCTTCTAGATCTTACAAACTCCTTTTTATAATTGTTACTTATTTTTAATTGTTCTTTTACGTTTCTTGACTCAAATTATTATCAAATCTTCTTAAAACCTTTATTTACTTATTGAGTAGTGATGCTAAAATCTAAAACAAAACTGTTTTTTATTGAGTAGTGACGCTAAAATCTAAAACAAAACTGTTTTCTGTGGGATCGACATCCTTACTTTATATATCTATATTACTTGTGACTCGGTACACTTGTCGAATAAAGTCTTAACAGTACTTAACTAAAGTCTCTCATGTGAAAATGTTTTGATGGTAAAAAAAGAAACCAAATTCTAAATTTTCTTAATTTCAAATATTTCTTTTAAAAAAATATTTTCCTGTAAAATAATGCTTCTCTCCATTAAAAGGTGTGTGAGTGGTAATAATTATAATCTTAATAATTAATATATATATATATATACTTATTTTTTATTTATTTTATCTATTTTAAATATTATTATACACTATCTATTTAGTGTACAAGAAAATTGAGTATTTTTTTACGAAAAAATTCCTAATTAATTCTTCACAAGATCAGCCTAAAAGAGATTGGCTAATAAATGGTCCTTAAGGAAAGCTATGATATTACATTCCGTAATAAGTTACAAGACCTGCTCATTATTCAGTTTCTTTTGACAAATCAATGACAACTTATCGTTATCTCAGTTTTATACTAAATTTGAAGCAACATATTTCTAGCTATTCCGTTGAAAATGTATCGTAATTTTTCCTTAACAATTAGCCTGTCCTAATTATTTCTTAGAAAATTGGCAATTTATCCATAACTGTTCCTTAACAAATATATAGCAACCTATCCATATCTCTTATTTCCTTGCAAATTCAACACAAGTTTTTCATAGCAATCTATCTCTTAGAAAATCCCTAGCAACATATCCCTAGTTATTCGTAGCAAATTTGAAACATGGACCTCACTATTTTCTTACAAACCCGTAGCAATTATTTCTCACTAATCTTTAACAAATTCGTAACAATCTATCCATAGCAATATGAAGCAAAATGTCCCTAAAATATAATTTTAAATTAAAAATATATATAAATTTTGTTAAATAATCTATTAAATTTATTAAAAAACGTAAAATTTTATCATATTAAAAATACTCAATATTAATGATACAATAAAAATTATCTTTCAAAATTACAATAATTAACATAAATCCATAATACATAATTAAAAAGGAAAGACATGCAATAACATCATCATTATTCTAAAATTTTCCTATATTTTTTTCTCGAATAGTATCTTTGATGTAGGAAATATCTATATTTTGAAAACCTCTTTTTGTATTTTCATGCATATATGTTTTTGTCATGAATTTTCATTTATAATTGTCTTAATATTACATTTGAGATTGTGTTAACATATGTGGTTATGTTTACTTTTCTAGTTAATAAGAGTCATATAAGAATTTAACATATAAAATATAAATTTTAATCTCTAATTAATAAGAGACATATAAGAATAAAAAGCGTTTAACATATGAAACATAAATTTTAACTGGAATTGAATCTCCTTAATTGCTTCAAATCATGAAAGACTCATGAAAAAAATTGAGCAAATGATTCGAATAACACCTTCACAAGAAATGTATAAATAACAATAAAATGAGCACATAAGAAAAGAAATTAAGACAAATATCACAACATAACAACAATATATGAATGAATAAGAAAAAGTAAAGAGTGGATCGAAACTAACAAGATCAAAGATTAAATAGAAAATGGATATAAGACTTGGGAGATGAAACAATGACAAGCTATTTGAGAAATATTTCCTCCTCTAAGATAGATATTATGAGAATGAATTATCATTTGACTCCTAACAACCAATATAGAACTATATAGAAGATTAATTACTAAGATAAGAGCAAACTCTAAATAATTTCTCTAATTCTTCTCAAATTCTAGTCTTTTATATAATGAAGGGTAGCTACCTAAGACCAAGCTTTAATAATTTAAAGTTACCAAAGAGTGAAAATAGTTTTGAAATTCAAATTGTAGATCTAGATCAATGAATAAGATTTTGTTCATGTTTATCATGTTTGAATGATAATGTTGTATTAGTGGCCAATCTGTTATCTTTAGTCTTCTTATTTGACTTTTACTTGCTTTTGACAAAGAATTTCATAGGTTACAAGAGGATTTGGATGTCTTCAAATTAATCTTTACTGCCTTGTCTTTGAAAGTCCACACCTTTAATACTTATTGTCTTTATTATGACCAACTACAACCTAATTAGGAACGAAATTTTATCGACAAAACTTTATCCGTCGGTAAAATATCATTTATCGACAATTTAGGCCTAGTTTTTAATTTAAAAATAATATAATTTTAAAAGAATGATTTTAAAACTAAAAAAAATGTATGTTTATGTTGTTTTAGGTGAAAAAGTGAGATAATTATATTTGATGGAGAAGTTAAATAGTTATATTTATAGTAAAAAAAAAAAAAAACGTATCCACTTTATTTAGTCGTATAAATTAAATAGTTCATAATAAATTTAATTCACGTACCCCATTACTTCTCCATAACAAAATAAGATCATAAAATATAATTAAATTGATTTTTTAAAATTAGAATACAAATATCGTTGTAGAAGATAAAACGTAAGCTACATTCGCATAGTTATAACGAGTTTTATATTTTCCCTTAATTTTTTCATCAATTAATATATATTTTAATATTATTTTTAAATATTTTATAGAATATCTATGCAAATCACTGGTTTTTTAAAATTCAAAAAGAAAGTAAAAATATAAATGAATGTAAAAAATATAAACATTTTAATTAATCTAATTTTTATTGTTCAAAATTAAACATTTAAATGTTTGTTTTATTGTTATAAATTATAGTTGAAATAAGGAAAAATATATCACTCATTTGTTAACATATTTAAGTTCTAGAGCGACCCTGTTAATAAAAAATAAAATAGCTTCTGAAACTCATTTATTATTTTTTTTCGTACGTCCTGCGATCTTAGAGATTTTCGAATTTAAAAAATATTTTTTTTTTCAAAATAGGTATATATTAAAATTATGAATATGAATTAGTTGTGTTTCAAAACATTAGTTTTAATAAAAAAAAATATATTTTAAGACATATAATTTCTAACAAAACTCACTACCAGAAGTAAATGCACGAACAATCAATTAATTAATGTTTGAAACGTATTTATGAAAGACCATTTGTGGTAGAAAAGTATTGGAAGTTTACAACCTTTCATTTTATTAATGTTCTAACTATTGCAACTAAAATCTTTTTGTCTTTATATTATTAATTTTACTATTTCTTTTCTCTCTGGTTACTTGGAGAAATGGGAAAATAATAATTACTCAGATTTACATTTAATATGTCAGGATACGTAAGCACCACAAATTTTGGAGTTCATTTGAAAAAACTATCTAATTTTAAATATTTTAATTCAATTTTAAGTAAAAATTTTATATTTATTTAAATTTTAAATATCTCATAAATTTAAATATTTTAAATTATTTTAAATATTTTGATATATTAAGTATTTAAAAATTTTATTATTTAATTTTTTATTAACTGTTATCTTGTTCCAGTTATTTAAAATTAAAAAAAATATATAAATAAATCTAAAAGTTATATATAGTTTAATTAATCTAATTTTTATTGTTCAAAATTAAAATTAAATATAAATGTGTGTTTTAATGTTGTAAATTATAGTTGATATCACATTTATGAAGATTGGTTAAGTTCGAGAGGACCCTGCTAATAAAAAATAAAATAGCTTATGAAACCCATTTTTAACTTTTTGTAGGTCCTGCAATCCTAGAGATTCACATTTAAAAATTGTTTTTTTCACAATAGGTAGATTTTAAAATAATGAATATGAAATAGTTGTGTTAATAAAATATATATATTTTAAGACATATAATTTCTAGTAAAAGTCACCATCAGGAGTAGATTATGAACCAACACTCAATTAATTAATGTTTGTAACTTATCTATGAAAGACCTTTGTGGTGGAAAAGTATTGGAAGTTTCCAACCTTTCATTTTATTAATGTTCCACTATCACAACAAAAAGCTTTTTGTCTTTATATTATTAATTGTACTATTTTTTCTCTCTTATTACTTAAAAGTGGAAAAATAATAATTGGTCATTTAAATTAATAATTTAGCTAAGAAAGGTAAGCACCACAAAAAATTTGAAATTCATTCAAAAAATGTTTAATATTAAATATTTTAATTAAGGTTTAACTCTAATATTTATATTTAATAATTTCCAATTTATCATAAATTGAAGTATTTTAATTAAAATTCGATTAAAGTTTGACGTGACTTTTACAATCATCGTTTAATTAATAAATATAAAAATATATCGTATTTAATTAAAATATATAAAATTTTAAATATTTAATAAATAAAAAAATTAGTAAATATTCAATTAAAAATATTTAAATATTAAAAGACTTTTAATTAAGCTTAAATTTTATATATAATATTTATAAATATATGTGTTTTAAATGATAAAACAATATAAAAAAATATAACTAAATAAAAATATAAATATCAATTTTTAAAACTGAAATTTACGTATGTGAAACGTCAATTTTATAAAGTTATAATTTTATTAAATAGTCACATTTAAAAATTAATATGTAGTTATAAAAATACAATTACGAATATTATTTGAAGCTGGTCTCCACTATCTTATTTGCAAGAAATTCAAATTAATGCTCAAATTTGAGAATAAAAAAATATATAAAAAAACAAAATTAGATCATTTACTAATTCTTTTATAATCTCACGTGAAGGAAATTATTTTTTAAAATAAATAAAAGTAAAAAGTTGGAATATTATTAATTTTGAATTTAGTGTAAGTTAATTTTTATATAAGCAATATAATTATTATTTTAAATAAATCAAATAATTATATGTAATTTACTTTAAAATTTTAATATTGTGAATAATAAAATTGTAAAACTCATTAAAAACAACTCTGATCTGAAAGAAACAACCGCACTTCACACTTTCACCTCATATGTTGGCCAAATCAAAATACATAATTCAATTTTATTCAAATATTATATTTGTAGCTATATCTTGTAAAAAATAATATAATGAATCATACATTAGATTTAGAATATTTTAAGTGTTTTTTTTTTACTTCAGAAAAAAAAAAAAAAAAAAAAAAAAAA
>Ga0209700_104610_pt1 | contig 24535 bp, 12 predicted proteins | sample SiratroredBW_FD_187528 | JGI IMG/M metagenome (GOLD analysis project Ga0209700, IMG submission 187528) | Root nodule microbial communities of legume samples collected from California, USA - Siratro red BW (SPAdes) (version 2) | ecosystem: Host-associated > Plants > Roots > Nodule | place: USA...
AATGCTTAATTTCTATAGAAAACACTTTACATAAAAAAATAGGTATTTATGTGATATGTAATTCAATGCTAAATCTAGACATATTTGGGACCAAAATACTTGGAAAAGCACACGTTTGGTCCAAAAAATGAAAAAAAAAAAAAAAAAGCATTTGAGAAAGATTTGTCACGGAAAATAAAGTGATGAAGAAAATAAACATTTGACAAGAAATAATAATAGGAGAAAATAAATTGATAAAAATATAACTTTGCTATAAATAAATGGATAAATAATTATTTTGTCAAAAAAATTGATACCAAATTAAAAGTGTCGAAATGTAAAAACTAACGTGAAAATAAAAACATGGAATCACTTTTTTCTATGTTATTTTCATTGAAGAATGTGGCAAATTTATTGGAAAAATGTAAGGTATACGTTGTTTCACTCTAATAAAAGTTATTAAGCTAAAGTTGTTAACATAACATGCTTCTTAGTGATAGGTTATTTGTTTACTAATAATAGTTTAAGATTTCTTTTATTTTTATAAGTAAGATCTAGTAAGTCAATAAACTACTCTATATTGAGGGGTATTTGGATGTTTAGTCCATTATCATATAGACAATGATAAACTAGAACTTGGACTCAAAAAGGATGTTCTAATGGGTTAAACAACCTGATGACATGATTCTAAATTTGATTGTCCTATTAAGATAAGGTGATTCTGATTACATATATAACTTTAGATAAAAATTCTCTACTAAAATCTAAAGGGAGTTTAAGTAAGTTTGAAGTGGTAACTCAACAGATGGAGGTAGACAATGTTATCATCTAAACATCAAAATAATATTCTAAAATATCGTTTAGTCAAACTTGAACCAATCAAATTCTGGATATAAGAGTGTCCATAAACATCATATAGTTGTAATTTAAAGGTCTGCTATGGTGAGCAAACCTCTCATGAGGTATGGAGTTGATAAGGTGGTGACCTTTGCTTTGGGTGTAGAAGAAGACATGGATACATCGTCTAAACCATGCACATACCATAATACATCACTTGTATAAAGTCATATAAGTGGATTATGTAATGAGTGCATGAATTAAAGATCAAGAATGAGGCTTGAGATTAGAATAAAAAACCTACTTTTTTGTATTAGGCCTTTATTGGACCTTTGTAATTGTTTGTATATTTTATTTAATTAAAGACTTTTATGAGCACTATTTTTGTCTTAGTCAATAAGAGGTTTAGGAAAGAGAAGTGTTTGTCTAACCCCTTCCCACCACACTCTTTACAGAAGGAGAACTCATATACTAATTTTGATAACTAAGAGGGAATAAAACTAGCTTGAGAGTGTGTGAGTTCTATCTTAGGTGTGTAATCTTAAGTGGTGAACTATATCTCATTCTTTGTTTATCTTAAGTGTGTAATATCCTTAGTGGGACATTGTTAACCTCAAAGTTCAATGGTTTTTATCTTTGAATTTTCAATTTAAAGTGGCGTATCATCTTCTACTTAACAATAGTGATTATGGTGTTCTTTTAACTTATCAATTATGATTGTGACATCTTCTTTATTTTTTTCTTATCTCTCCTTTCTCATTTTTCTATTTTCTCAATTGGTTGGAGTAACTTGTGAGAATCGATCTGATCTGAGCTTAGAACTTTATCGCTATGGCTATACAGGAGGAATATCCCTCTAAAAAGTGAAACTTGGGTTTTGGAGGAGCTAACAAAGGGCAAAAGGGCAAAAGGGTGGTAAGATGCAAGTAGGCGTACAAGAAGAAAACTTTATGATGTGACCGTAAAGTGTTCAACGCTAAAATCAAATTATTTAAAATGTCTAATGTTCAATCTATCAAGTATAAAGTTATTCTAGTGGCTAAAGGGTATAATAAAAAAGGGAGTACATGATACTAAGATCTTTTCACCTGTGATCACATATATGTCCATCAAAGTTATGTAATGCTTGCAGGTCCATGGATATGAAGCTAAAGCACCTTGATGTGAAAACAACTTTTCCACCATGGAAATATTGAGGAGGATAGTTTGATGTCTTAATATAAAGGTTTTGAATAACTGAGAAAGGAAAACTAGGTTTGCAAACTATACGTATAGTTTGAAGCAATCTCCAAGGCAATGGTACAAAAGGTTCAATGAGTACATTGTCTCGCATAGGTACATCAAAAGTCTTTATGAAGTATGTGTTTATCATAAGATATAGAGGGTGGGTCCTGAGTATATCTTCTACTATGTGTAGATGATATATTGATAGCATTTGAACATAAGATGGAGATTCAAAATTAGAAATTACTATTAAATAAATAATTTGAGATGAATGACTTGTAAGTTGCTAGTCGAATTTAGGCATGGAGAGAAGCTCTTTCTACATCAACAAGAGTGTATGCAATAGGTCCTTAATTGTTTTGGCATGAATGTTGTCAAGTTAGTTGTCACTCCATTGACATCATCTATTCATCTATATATAGCTAGTGTTACTTTGTCAGAATCCCCAAAGAAATACATGACTCATGTTTAGAGTTGGATATTTGGGAAAAAGTCCATAAATCATCTGTCTAACCCACAACTTGCAGGTTTGATTTTTTTTTTTTTTTGGTAAATTTTTAGGTGGGTTTTTTATACCAAGCCTGCACAATCCCTAGGTTAAATGGGGTTTATCCAAGGACTTTGTGGGCTACTCCCAACTGTAACATTCCACATTTGTAATACGATACCATTTTAAATACAATGTATAGTGTTATTATTAAATGATTTGAGTAAATATGTGCTTTATGAATAAACCAATATTATGACATATGAAAAAAGATTGGTCTAAACTATTTCATCTTATTCAATGTATAACAAATTAAAGGTTTCTTTTCACAATTTTCATTTGACAGGTCCAAGAGCTTAAAAATTTGAAACTTCGTTTGAAAAATTTAGACGATAGACTAACATATCTAACTCGATGGTTAATAGATTAAATGTTTCTTCTAACACTTTCATTTGACAAGTCCAGGAGCTTGGATAAATTGAAACTTCGTCTGACAAATTCAGAGGACAGACGAACATAAGTTTTTGTTTAAAGATCTTAGTCTAATTACAAGCAAACAAAGAGTTTTGAGCGAAACATTTTGGAGAAACCTCAAAGAAAGATGAGTTGGATTTGAGGAAATAACTCATGCATGATAGGTTCATAATATGAAAAGACAATTATGTTGAGGAAATGAGATAAACATGAAACATATGCAAGTAATTATATAAGTAAGTTTATTCCATATAAATATTCAAAATTATTTGCATCCAAGCTCAAATAAATTAAAAAGGATGTAAGATTATCCAAAGTCTTAACCAAATCTTTTGACAAAACTGAGACTAATTGGAGTCTCGCTAGATGGAGTGACAAGACTATAAACTTAGGTTTCGTTCTTGAAATATTCATTTGTTCTAATAAAAATAAAATGATTACTTTTATTATTCATGACATGATGAATTAAATAAAAAAATAAGCTTGATTAAATTCTTTACTTCTACTCCATCATAAACCTTCCAAGTATAAATTACTAAATTGCATTTTTACAAATTACCTAAAAGAATTGTTGATAAGTACTAATTTTTAGTGTTTTTATACATTATAAATTTGAGTACTTGTAGGTTTAAGTGATCTTTAAGATAATAATTACCTCTGAATTGAGAGTTTTTAGATTTATTTTGTTAATTTGAGTCATGAGTCAAAAGAAGACATTTGATCTTAATTATTGTGAATTTCAGGTATAAAGAATGAAGGAATTTAGAGCTTGGAAGTTGCATGAAAAGAAGAAATGAAAAAAGATTTAAAAAGAAGAGTTACTCAAGCGAAGAAAGTTTGCCCAAACAAAAATAGTCCATAATGTATATAATTTGCAGAGGAGATTTCGTCCGGGCGACGTTGGAGCGAGGCAAACGAAGGGGATTTCGCCTGAACGAGGATGGTTTCGCCCAGGCGAGATCAGTCTAGAGAGTACATCAAATTTTCACAGAGGTGTTTTCGCCCAAGCGAAAAGTCACTTAACGTAAGCCCTAAAACGCGTTTAAAAGAGGATTTTAGGGTTTTGGAGAGGGGATCTGGATTTGGAGGAACGTAAGAGCAGTCAAGAACAAGAGCTATTGACGATTCTTTGTTTTCTTTGCAATCTTTCTTCCTTGGAGTGTAATGGCTACCATGAGTAGCTAAATTCTTCATCTTTGGGATTGAATGTAATCTTTTGAACTCATTCGTATTTTGGTGATTTTTATATATAATGTTCAGTTTCTACTCAATTGGTATTTTCATCTTGTGCTTAATGTTAGATTTTATCTGATCAATAGAGTCTTGATTTTGATTCTTGAATTTAACTGAAAAGTACTTTTAAGTTTCTGACCTGGATGAAAATATTCAATATATTGAAATACTAGGGATAGGTTTTCATGTATTGATTGCTTATAATTTTTGTTCTTAATGTTGAGTAATTTATTAAATAGCTTAGGGATTAGTGTTTAGGAAATTTCCTTATGAATTTCATATTAGAGGAATCAGTGTGAATGATTTTTATATGTGCATCAATTGTGAGTAGTTATGAATATTGTATGTTTTTATCAAATCCAAAATATGAATGAGGGAGATAGATGAAATTTAATCCCAGAGCCTTTCTAGATCTTGAAAACTTCTTTTTATAATCATTATTTATTCTTTAATTGTCTTTATTGCTTATTAATTTAAATTATTCTCAAAACATCTTGAAATTTTTAATTGCTTAGTGAGTTATGAATTTGAGATTTGATAGCAAAATTGTTCTCTGTGGAATCGACATCCTTACTTTATAAATCTATATTACTTTTGACGGTACACTTGCCAAAAAAGGTCAACAATTATCCTTAGTTATTTCTTACAAACTAATTATTAAACTTTAATGCACTTGAAACTGAATTGTTAAACTAAAGTTCAAATTGAAAGGAATGTCATCATTGCAAATTCTATTATAAATAAGAATATTACAGTGAAATGGTTACTCACCCTCTTGAAAGAAAATAATAACAAACTCAGAAAAGGATGAAACGTCACAATTAAAGAATTAAAACTCAATCTTCATTTATACAAGGGAAGAAGAAAATTATCATTCTGTATATGAATATTATTTCAAATTGTAATCTTATTTGTCAACTGAGATGTCCATAACCTCATTATCTTGTTTTGATTTGACTTTGTTTGACATAAATAAGGTGTTCTTGGTTTTACTTTATATTCGACACTATTTTGAGAAGTGGAAATTTAAATTATATGTTTTGACCTTAGAGATTTAAATAAGTGGTATTTGAACCACATTAAATGGTATCATACATTGAAGCTCATTTATCCTAACTAGCTATTATATAGATGATTTAAATATATACATGTGAATGTATCTATATGTGTGTATACGCACACCATCTATGTTATACAAATTACTATTTGATATTTTTTTCACTTCCTCTTCTTTTTCATGTTTTTTGTTTCTTCTTCTTAATAAAGATGATGGAAAATTTTTTAGTGTCTATAAGTAGTTTTTTTTATAATAGTAAATGTTATATTCTTAGGACTGCAGTGGAATGTATATACACAGAACAATACAATAAATTTCAGAAGATAATGGATGGAACTACAAATCTCTCTATGCAGTGGCCAATTATTGTCACCTTCACCAAATATAAAAGATTTCATTAAATATGAATGAGATTATCATGTCAAAATAAATATGGTCTTTTACTAACCATTTGATAGTCATAAGAAGGATTCGAAATAAATTTACTATTAAATATAATTGCCAATAAATATTGTTTAATAGACTAGATTCACATATCATCTCATAAAAAGATTCATCAGACAAAAATCCTAAACAAAACCTATTTGTGTTTGACTCATCAAGTAGAATTGTAAATAATATCTTGAATTTTGATCAGACCAAATTATTATATACCTTTGTAGGACAAAACAAAAATTTTCGTAGTGTGGCTTTATATGGTTATAAGCTTAAATAGGTGGTTTCATCTACATATGCAACTCTGATCATGTATCTTGTACTAGTCTAGTGGGGAGTTTGATGTATGTGATGATATGCACTAAAACAAACCTTACCCAACCAATTAGTCTGGTGAGTAGATACATGGTTAATCATGTAAAGAAACAATGGTAGGTGGTGAAATGTATACTTATGTTCTTTAAGGGTACGCTTGATATTGGTCTCAAGTGTGCTTTTATTGGATATTCGAATTCAGGTTGTGCTGGTGACCTGGATGCAAGACTTTATAACTAGTTATGTTTTAACAATTGATGGTTCACTAGTTAGTTTGGAAAGAAATTTCACAACTAATAATAGAATTGTCTACTATTAGAGCATAATATGGCCTTTGTATAGACAACAAAGAGGGAATTTGGTTGAGGGGTCTAAAAGCTTATATGGCTTTTCATAAGAAAATGCTATTATATTTTTATAGTCTTAGTAAACTTTGTTTGATGAAAGATCAAGATGAACGAATCAAACATATTAACATCAACTATTATTTTCTTCGCACATAAAGAAAGGTTAAAGTGTAGAATATTTGTACAAAGGAGAATCTAATCGATATGTTAAGCAACTAATGAAGTTGTCCATTTGTAGTGTCTATCTTTTGTAGTTCAAAGTTTTTTTAATATATTACTATATTATTAGTTTCATTAGTTAGTTAAGACTTTCTATTATTCTATTGTAGGGTTAGTTACAACATAATTATCCTTTATATATTGTCACCTCACTAATGTAATAATGTTTGAAACTTAGATGATATATTTGTGTTGTATTAATCAATTCTCTATAATTTGCTATTTCTTATTTGAGCATATATTAATATGTTTATAAATATATCATTTCTTCTCTTTCATCTTACCTTTGGTATTTTTTTTACAAGTTTTTGTTCAACATACACTAGATCATTTGGTGTTCTTTACACGAATAAGTGTAATTTCTTGATTAAATGCACAAGTTTCTTAAAGGAGTAAAGACTTAAGATGAATCACTATAAATATGTTTTTCTTACTTTTTAAATAGTCTAGTGTTTATGCAGAAAAAATGTCTCATAATCTATTCCATATAAATTTTATCTCTTAAAATAAATAGTTTCTAATAAACATATAAACACCTAAAAGTAAATAGATATACCTAAAAAACTCTTGCCAATAACCTTTTAAAATTCTTATATTAATTTAAAACTTAAAAATAAACTATATAATTCTATTTAAGAACTAGAAAGTAAATATATAATTTATTATATTGATAATTTTTACTTATTTTATTGATTCCCAAATAATAAAAGGTATTTTTTACTTTATTTTTTATACCATTATTTTCAATTGTTTATAAGAGAAAATTTTGAATGGATAATAAAATTTCTATTCTGTTAATATACCACTTAAGTAAAAACAATATATATATATATATATATATATATAATATCATGTATTACTTTTTAACTTTTATATACTATATTACTTTTAATTTTATTTTATCAAATTTTTCCTAAACTCATATCAAAAGTTCATTCAAAACATCATATATTATATGAGATAAATTTTAATTTAGTTTAAAATTTTTTAAAATTATCAAATCAGTGGTTATAAATTAATTTATTTTATCATTATTTAATGTGTTTTGTAATACTTGAATGAATTTCTTGATATAATTCTATAAATAAGTAATATCTATTTTTTAAAATTTGATATAGGAATAAAGATGAGTATATATATATATATATATATATATATATATATATATATATATATATATATATATATATGGTCCTCGTATTTGTTTTAAATCTTATCCCATCTTCATATTCATCTTTGATTTAAATTATTAAACACTACTAATTTATTAATAATCTAAAAAAGTTTATAATAGTTTTTTGTCTTAATTTAATAACTTGTATATGGATATTTTTACTCTTTTCTATAATTATTTAACATTTATTAAATTGTTATTTGATATTATCATTTTATATTTATACAATTATTTTATAGTTCTTTTCTTGATATTAGATATTGATATTAGGCATTATGTTATATTTTTTTCTTTTTATTTTTTATAAAAATTATATAATTACTATTTAAAATAATAAGAAAATATGTATGAACCGACAAAAGTAGGAATAAGATAAGAATAGAAATTAAGATAAATTTTAAATTAAGATAGTCAAACAGTGATCCCTAACTTTTAGGATTTGATTATATAGGAATCAAATTTTGAACTCTTACAATAAACGATGTTATCCCTGTAATATTTAGTACAGTACGATATTAAAGTTTAAAAAAAAACTCAAACAATGTTATTTTAGAAAATTTAAATTAAATATTTCTTGATCACTGTATTAAAAAAATTATTATTTTGAAATGAAGAAATTATTATAATAATACCTTTTACAACATATCAGTGATAAATTTGAAGTTATTGATAATATATGCATTTTATACTAATAGTATATATCTATTAAACTCATAAAAAAAATCCGCTTTTAATACTATTTTTGTTTTTAAGACCGAACTAATGTCAATAATTAATGATCTCATTAAATTTACAGATGGAAATTAACACAATTTTTATTTAAGTTTTAAATTTAAGCTAATTTTTTTTGTAAAACATGTATTTTAAAGTACTACTCTTCGTTATTATTTTTAATTAACAAAAATTAATGATTTTAGTTATTTTAAAAATGTGTACAGTAATAATTTCAAAAAGCTTTATCACATAATTAAAAAAAAAAAAACTAATGTTCTAATTCCCATTGAAAGTACGTCAAGTATGGACATTTGTGACGTATATTGAGTTGGTGTAATAGTTTCTCCTATGTTAAATATTATTATATCCAGTAACTAGACTGCATTTTAACATATGACTCAGACATCCATCTCAAAGGAAAAATAAATAAGAAGAGCAGATTTTATTTTATTTTTTGTTTATTAATATTCATGTATAAATGCCTTAAAATTTAAAGGAGCCATTTCATTGCTACGTCATTTTTTTGCAATTCCTGGATATTTCTGTGGATGGTAAGAAACTACAGAAATGTAGCACAAACTGGTACCTGAACTGGACACTAGGAGTTACTGGAATGATTCTGAGTGTACTGATTGTCATAGGGGCCATTTGGGTATAGAGATCCATTTCTTCAGTCCACAGTAGAATACAAATATATTACTGTCAAGTTTATTAGCATGCAGACCACACAAAGTCGGGAATGACGGGAATATGCCGTAGGTCAGGTGTTGATGGCGTTTTACATTTCGGAATAAAAATGTAATTCCGGATTCATAGATCAATCCCAAAGATAAAATACATTTTAGAACACACTTCCTGTAACGTAATTCGGAAGGTAAAATTATATTTCAAAATCCTTGGAGGTGCAGGAAGAAGCTGTCCGTTTGGGTTCTTTCAATAGGGGGTTCGGAGTGAATGTTGTGTACATAGGCATTGTTTTCATAGAACCCTAAGTTCCATCATAGCAATTTCATGCTGGGATTCAAGTTTTATTGCAAAGCAAAAAATGGAAAAATGGTGGCACCTTCATTATTTAAGATTCAAACTAATTAGACAACAAATTTCCATTCAATTTATTGCAAATTAACCCGTGGAGTATTTCATTATATATGCTAAGATGCCCATGACATTCCTCTTGTACTTGCAGCACTCAGTCACAGCTCCATAACTACCCCATTCTTGGTGGTTCAATCTTCTCAAAAGTCATGCAAGCTTTTTGTTTGGATTAGGAAAAGAAATAGAAATAAATTGTTTCACTTACAATGATATCATTTGCCTTCCCTTGTTTTCCAGTGAATCTAAAATGTTATTTGACTCTTTCGTGCACATAACAAAGAAACAATTGAAAATCAGAAACCATTTCCTACCTGTTTTTGTATTTTACTTTTTAAAACAATGTTTTAAAAACAAATTTCAGAACTTCAAATAACTGTTTATCAAAGCAGGTTTTAAAATAAAAAAAAGTGACGAGGAACAAATAAACCATTAAGTATGTCCTATTCTTATATTTCTGTTACTTTTTTCCTTCCACAACACAATAAGGAAATCTCCAGAATACTATCACAAAAGATTCCATTAGCGGTACTTAATTTTTTATCATAAATTTCTCCATGCTGCTAGTAGCAAGTCTCATGCAATATGATTTTTACATACATCTAATTAGCAAAGTACATGTAAACAGATGCCCAATACATTCATCCAGTAGCACTCAATCTCGTGATTCTAAGCATATTACGGGCATGGCATGGCACTAACAGGGTTAACTCTTTCCAACAGTAAAACAGAATTCAGTACAACTTAAATGATGCACACCATTAACCTCTGATAGTAAAGCTAAGGATTTTTTCAAATTTAACTAGTTTATACAGAGGGGCCTAAACTTCTCAATAGAGTGGATGATAAAATGGTACTACCCTCAAGATAACAAATTTCCATAATATGGCCATCAAGGAAACAGGACTGGTAAATGTAATGGATTTAGTTTGAATTTAACGCCTAAATTTGCAGAGAGCACCGAAACTGGGGATTAAGGACCAGGTTTCCCTTCTTACAGTCGACGAAATTGATAAATGTAGGTCATGAAACGTGACTTATAACAAACATACATCAAGAGTTGTCTCTGTTGATTTTTAAAAGTTAATACAATCAACCTTGGCAGCATGTTGTCCGAAATTCTACCCAAGGACTACCAACCTTCACAGTAACTGGTAATGCATAGCGCTCCAAAGAATTCAATTATCCAATAAATCAATAATTAATCACACAAATTAATGTTTCTAATTTTTCTATAACTATCTGATCACATTTTTCCAACAAGATATAACTTAGTCAGTAGAAGATGAAATATCAACTGGAAATGAGCATCAAACAGAACTAAAACTGCTAGCAAAGAATAAATAGAAAAACATAGAAATGCAAAACACAGACAACTTTCCATAATTTGTGACTTCATCTCAAGACAATAAAAGGTAAAAATTAACCTACTTAAAGGTCCTGGTTTCAAAATAAAGCTCTGTACACTATAATTATAAACATAAACAACCAGCAGCCTTGAATTTGGTATTAACTAATTTTAATCAAATTCTACTGAAAAAGCTAAACCTTACTATGCAGTTTCTCCTTCAGTTGTTGTTGGAGCAGATTCAATAGGATCAGAAACCTTGCGATTAGTATTCCATTCATTCAATTGTTTCACTTCGTCCTTCATAGCCAGAAACCTCTCATTTAGGGATTCAAGTCTACTAAAATAACCTGCAAATCTACCATGCCATTCAGATTCAAAATCAGTAGACTTCTTTTCAAACTCTATCATAAAATCTCTCAACTTCGCCCTTTCTTCTGCTTCTTTCTTTAGACGTTCCTTCTCCACCTCCATCACAGTCAAAACAAGCCCCCCAGACCCAGGAACATCGGCGTAAAGTGGTTCGTCACCTTGAGGATAGCGTGCCCTATATTCAGCAAAAGCCTTTCGTGTTTCTTTCAAGGCTTTTCTATATCCATCGACAAGGCTTTGCATCATATAAAGTTCTTTCTCAAACCTATATATCTCCATCTGTCTTTTCTGACTCTCTTCAAACTTCGCTTTATGCAAATGTTCAATCAAGTTATCACGCTTCTGTAGCTCATTCATTATGAGTTGCTGATTCAATGCCGATTCTTCGCAAGCCTGATCCTTTGTAGCATACATCATTCTAGCTTTCCCCATCCAGTGTTCCATCTGTTCCATGCATGTTTCAAAGTCCATTGGTTTAGTATTCCACGGGCTATCACTTCTCAGCCTCTTATTACTGCCATTCAAAGAATGATGCGAGTTATGATTATCCAGGGCAAGGTTGTCCCTCTTGTGACCATTACCAAAAAGTGATGAACCAGAAATCATCTGAGGCTCATCCCTAGATGACAGGAAATCCCCGACCGGATCATCACGAAGATCAATCCCAGAACCAAAAGGCAATTGTCCTGCATCCATCACTTGAGCGAGACCATTCCCAGAAGCCATCCCCTCCATAGGAATACACTTTGGAGAGAGATGAAACCCACCCTCGTGCTCATCCGATTCCCCATCCTCCTCTTCCTCCTCCCCTTCCTCTTCTTGCTGCCCATCTTCTCCCTCATCCTCTATCAGTTGTTCACAGTCCAGACCTTTCACATCTCCACCATGGCAGGGCCGCAAAAATGGCTCCTCCACACAGCTCTTCTGATCCATAAGCCACATCCCAGGCTCTTCAACGTCCTTAACCTGCTCAAAATCCATCATTTGTTCGTCTCCAACCTGCCCCTTCTCCACTTCAACCTTCTCAGCATTATTGTCTTGCCCAAGACTCAACTCAATGTGATGCTCCTCCAATTCCTGAACCTGCCCCTCCAATTCCTGAACCCGCTCCTCTACCTCCTGAACCCGACCCCCATCAACCTCAGCCATCTTAACATCCCCACTCCCATCCACCTCCTCCTTTACCCCCTCCTCATCTTCATCCTCCTCCTCTCCTTCCTCCTTCACCTCATTCTCCTCCTCCCCCACCTCAACCCCCTGCTCCAACAACACCTTATGTTGCGTCTTAATCAAAAGCTGCAAATGTGAAGCGTAATAACAACTCACCAACTGCGGTGCCCTCAATTCCTTCTCAACCATACACCAAATCAATCCTGCCCAATCAACCTTCTCGAAATTCCCCTCCTTAATCAAATCCAACGACCCTACAACTTCACCAGACATCATACAAGCACCATAAGGCAAAAGCATCCAATGATACACTAACTCCTCAACAAACGTAATAGATTCCTTCAAGTCCACCGAATCATCGACCACAACAACGGCAGCGGCGGCGCCACCACTCTTCTTCGGCAGCTTCAGGGCGCGGCCGAGGTCGGCGCGGCTGACATTGATCCTAAACCCGTTGACATAGCTGCACCGGTTATTGGGGGCATAGCTAGAGATGAGCTGCGCAACAAGATCGATTCGCGGCGAATCGAACTCGATGTTGACAAACTCCCAAAGCCCAAGGCCCTCCAAGAGGCTCTGGTGTTTCTCGAAGTCGAGGATTTTCTCAGGCGTGAAAGGAATGGCTTTTAGGGTTTCGACGATAACCAGAAACTTCTCCCGCCACTTTCTCTCCTTCTTGGTCCACTTGGGACCCATTTTCTTCTTCTTGGCCGTGCGTCGTGTGGTGGTGCCGCCTCCTCCAATGGCGACGCCGGAGACGTTGGGCTCCGGATCATCGGTCTCCGTATCGTCAACGGTAACTACGGGGATCGAATCACGCATCATAGAATCATGATCTTGGTTAGGTTTGGGAGATGGAGGACGAGGATCAGGTAGGGTTAGGGTTTCAGTTTGGGGAGATTGAGAGTCAATGGTTGGTGGTGACTTTTGCGGCGGTGGTGAGTCCTTTGAATGGGTTTGTTCGGCGGCGCAAGGGTTAAGGGTTTCGTCGGGGATTTCACTCTCGATTGAGTTGGTCATTGCGAGAGGGAAAAGAAGAGAAGAGAAGGGAAAAAAATTGGAAATGGTGAGAGAGTGAAGTGACAGAAAAAGAAGGTAAGGCTTTTGATATACACGGCTTTGGAGTATATAGTGGGGAACAGTTTGACTATTTGGGCCTTCGGATGCAAATCTTGGGTTTCCAATGATTTTAAATTCAAAATATTTTAAAAATTATAAAAAAATCTTATTAAATTAAGACAATGAAACTTTTTAAAGACAGTAACAAATCTTTTATTTATATGTATCCTTTTAAAGCAAATATTCTTGAACTTGATGGTTACAATAATATCAATTACATTAGTACATTCTTTTCTTCCTATCTCAAATATGCAAAGTAATTATTTTTGTGTTATTGTTATGGATTATTTCTTTTTACAATCAAGTTTTAGTTTATTGTTAATAATGTTATATATAATAGTTCAATAAATAGAAATAGGTTTTTTGTATTTTTCTGGCATGACTTTGACATATTATATTTATTTTTCTCTTTCTCGGTCTGTTTGATTTAGAGAAAAAAAAAGGCGGAAAAGTGGATAAATGAGGGTTAGAAAAGTAAAAAAATTATATAAAATTAGAATAATATGCGTACTTAACTTTTTGCACAAGCATGAGAAGATTTGAGAAAAAGTACTGTGTATTTATATTTTTATATAAAATAAAGAATATTAAATTTTATTTTAATTATATTTTAAATCTTAGATTTGTAGTTGTGATTCATTTTTGTTTAACATGAAAATAAATTTGATTATCAAATTCAAAGTTGGTATGGAGTATGCATATTTTGTAAATTTAATGTTATTGTCTAAATAATAAAGAAGTATTTGTTTATGTGGTAATTTTTAGTTTTTATATTTTATGGAACATCCTCGTCAATTTCATGACATTTGGTTGGAGAAATTATAAGAATAATTTTTCAAAGGGCACCAATTAATGATTAATAAGTAATTTGATTGAACATTTTATATAACAAATTTGACTTTCAGTTTTACTATAAATATAACTTTGGAACCAATTATGTGCAAATAAAAATATATTATATCACTGTAGTTGAATTTTAGCAAACAAAAAGTTTATATATATATAGATAACTAATGTTATATATATATACACTTATTGCATATCAACATGTGTGTATAATGAACAAAATAATATAATAAACAAGATAATACACATATACGGTTACATGTCACCTTATACCAATCTCACAGTAATAAGTGACATTTTTATGAGTTGACACTAGACATTTTCTAAATGAAAATTATGTCTTGCAAAACATTAAATTGGAGTTTGAGTATTGAGAGGGTTAGAAAGAAACCACAAAGTGAAAACAATGAAAGGGTAAAGATGTGAGTGCAGGAGAAGTGAGGAGTAACTTTGAAAGTTGTTACCGTCGCGAGTTATTATCAAAGTTGTTGTCGCTGTTATTGGAGTAGAAGGGGGGAGAGAAATTAGAACCAAAACGATGTCGTCATTGTGGCAGGAAGAACAAATAACATATGGTTTTTGAGCATTAACGAGTGGAGGCATTGTCAGAGATCAAATAAAGAGCGACTCAGTCATCATCATCATTATCGTTGTTGTTGTAAAAAGTAAGTTTAAATATTTTTTAACAGTTGTGTTCTTTACAACATAGGGCTTCTTCAATGTGGATGTTGCCCTCATCGTCATAGAAAGTAAGTATACTATATTTTGGTATTATTTGTTCTTATTTGTTTGAGTATTTACGACGTAGGTTTTGTATGATGTTAAAGTCTTTGATTTATTGTATTCTTTTAAAGACACACTTTCTACTCCTATTAAAAATAAAAACAAAAACTCATATTCCCCTTCTTAAACGCGTGTGGTGATATCATCTTTTATTTTTATCGTACATTTTAAATTTATGAACTTCTAAACCTGTTTGTATAATAGTCAATATTTATTATGCTTTCATTCCATGCTTTTGGAGCATTAGTAAAAGTAGAGCTTGCAAACCATTTTTGAAGGATATTGTTTGTGCTAGCAAGTGTAGATGTTATGATTTTCTATATTATATTTTTTATGTAAAATATTGTAAGTAATTTCTCTTCTTGTTTCATAACAAAAAATTATCAAAAGTGGAATCCACGTAAATTAATGTGCTACAGTTTTAGCATAAATCAAAATCAAGATCAATATTATATTTCCCATCTAAGACTAAAATCACCACAAAATCACTCAATCATGTTAGTAATAGATTTCAAAACAGATTTCCAACAAATTTTATGACATATTTATAAATGAAATTTTTTTCTAATTAAAACTAAAATAATTTTCATATATAAGCTATATATTGAATCATACTCTTGATTCCAAATTATAGAGGATGAATATGCACTATAAGATTTTATAAGTTTCAATAATCTTACAAAATCATAACCATATGAATCTCATCTTTGTCTAAAAAGATAAAAGATCATGTTAAGTTTTGATTCCTAGATTTGAATGAAATAAGAACATGATAATAACAGGAAAAAAAAAACATGAAGCAAAATTAAGACAATTTGAAAATAAAAAAATAAAATAGGAAAAAGTAGCATAAAGTTATAACCAAAGAAAATAAATATGGTATAAAAGAAATGGAAATGGAGTACATAACTTGCAATAAATTCAAGATAAGTGCATCAAAAAAATCACTACATAAATTTCTAGGATTTCAAGATAAGACTCAAAAGAAAGAGTTTCACTCTTAAAAAACAACTACTTAAAAACTCTCAAATTCTCAATCAATCTAAATTTACAAATAAGTAAGATGTTATATATATATATATATATATATATATATATATATATATATATATATATATATATAAAATATATTATATATATATATATATATATATATATATATATATATATATATATATATATATATAACCACGTGATGCCAAGAAACTAAAGTGAAATATGAAAGGGAAATTTAAAATTTAAATTTAAATCTTAGATTTAAAATATTCTTCACTCATGAGTTTAAAAGTTGTGATCCATGCTGGGTTTTGTTTTCCATGCTCTTTAAGCCATCATCTTTCTTGAGCCACCATGTTTTCAAGCTCCATGACACTATGTTTCCCCTACTTTCTTGGACTTTTATCTTTTCTCTCTTGGTTGAATTTTAAAGACTATTAAATTTGATTAAGTCTCCAATTGAAAATAAATTTTAACTCACACTATAATTACAAAAAAAATACAAATTAAAATAAATTAATCAAACTTTAGACTTTATGAGTCCATGTGCTATTAAAGAAAAAAAATACATTTGTATGAACAAGAATGTTGTCTCTTATCATTACTATGATAATCCTTCTTAGGTCTTTTCGTTCTTTTTGTTCTTCTTGATTTACACACTTTTCAGTAAGGATGGAAAAGAATGGGAAATTGTAATAGTTGCAAGCAAATATATATAATTGGTGGAAGGAACCATGGCACTTCTAGTTTAAATCATCATGTTATTATATGCAATAAAAAAAAGTTAAAGATGTGGATAAAATGATTTTAGACATTGAAAGAAAAATTGAAGGCCGTAAAGATAGATAAAGTAGTACGTTGTGAATTGTTTTCTAATATAATTATTAGGTGCAATTTGACTTACAAGTATGTTGAGTATCCAAAATGTAGAACTTACATGAAGTACTTGTGTTTAGAAGCAATTATGGTTTTTAATAATACTATTAAGGAGATACTGGGAGAATGTATACCAAGGAAAAAAATATGCTTAAGGAACTACTTACTTCTAACTTTAGTAGGATTTACTTAAGTTATGATATATAGACATCTATTAAAAATGACAATTTCATAACTTTAATTGTCCATTTTGTTGATCTATATCAAATTCTTCTCAGCTTTTGTCATATGCCTCCTTCCCACACAGATGTTGAGTTGTTTAACAAAATTAATGATTTTTTTTGCAAGATTGAGAATTGGAGAAAGAAAGTTTTTCTATGATTTTGGATAATGCTTATAGTAGATATTTTCACCAAAATACTTTAAAATGTCAACTTGTTTTACCAAATTAGTTTACATGAGATGGTCAATACTTTCATGTCTCTTGTTGTAATCTTAAATTTAATTGTTCTGGAAGCATTAAATATACTTGGTAATGCTTTTGGTCAAATTAAAAATAATATAAAATATATGAGGGCTTCAGAGAATACATGATGAAATTCAGACAATGTGGATTAAATGGATGTGGTGATGTCCTTAGAAGATAAAACTCAACTTACTTATGCTTAAAAATGTTCTTAAAATATTAACATGTATTTTGGAAGCTTGTACTTGGTTGATGGATATAATAAATATTGGCCCTTAGAGAAAAAGTGAAAAAGAGTAGAAAAATGTATAAGTTGAGTTGTAATTTTATGATATTACTATCTTAAAACTTTGCTACAAGTTTTCCTAGTCACAACTTCTTTTTACAAGTTTGTAAAATTCAATGTTTGTTAATAAAAATTGTGAAAGATGAGGATAAAGTGATGAGGGATATGTTTAGAAAGGTAAGGGTGAAATTTGAGAAATATTGAAATGAATATAGTGTTTTGCTTGCACTTAGTGCAATTTTAGATCAAATGACAAAATTGAAAATATTGAGTTTTCGTTATGAAAATTTTGATCCACTTATTTTGGAGCTAAATTTGGGAAAAATGAAGGAAAAACTATGCAAAATTTTCACTCAAATGGACATTCTACAGTGTTGGAAGAATAACAACCAACATTTTTTTTTATCTTTCTTTAATGGTTAATGACTTGTTAAACATCCCTATTACCACAATTACATCCGAATATGCTTTCAACATTGATGATCATATTCTTAACAAATATAAGAATAATCTCTTACTTGAAAATGTCAAACCAATTATTAGTATTTTTAGTTGAAAATATGATTTTTTTAGGCCAATTCAATTAATTTAATTGAGACTAATTTATTTTAAAATGATTATCATTATTTAAATGTATGTAAATGACAGTGAGAAAAATGATGATAATAGAAAAGTTAGGGAGACAAGTTCTTTTAAGACTACATTCAATGTTATTGAAACAAAGAAAAACATAATAATTAGTTTACGTTATTATTTGATAATTGAATTAATTTATTTTGAGATTTTATTGAAAACTTATGATGCCTAACTTGTTACTTTTTTATGGAAAAGAAACTAATATATATATATATATATATATATATATATATATATATATATATATATTTAAATTATGTTCTTTGATTTGCATATTTTGTGGGGTATGAATAATTTTTTCAAAAAAGTGTTACTAACCAAAAGTTATATGAGATGACTTAGAAAAAGTACTTTTAAAATTTACCAAATTCATTTTTAATAGATTAGAAAGACACGATCGCCTATTGAGATTTTAAAACATTTATATTTTTAGGTATAAGACAAGTTTTATAAGAGAATGTTGGTCATTTATAAATGTGCTTGAAAACTAAATTGAGTTACTATAATTCTCACTCTAATAATTGATAATTCAAATTAAATTAATCAATGATATGATCGATAAAATAATTTAAATTAGTTAGATATCCTTATATTATTTATTTTTAATTTATTATTTGTAATTGTCATTATAAATTAATTATTGTTATAAATTTGTATCATGTTTTTTTTTCTTAATTTTTTGTTTATTTTTAATTAAGTGAACCTATCTACGAGTCAATCCGCCTAATCTAGTTATTCAAATTGGATGGAGTTAAACTCTTCATTATTTTTCTAGAAAAGGTGAGTTCAATTATGTTAACTTATTTTTAATAATTTGCTCTTAAGATAATTCTAAGTTAGATTGACTTTCTTGATAATTTAAGTTTATTCTTAACCTCATTTAATATTCAAATTCTTTAAAAAAACGGTAATATATTTATTGTTGAGGACTTATGTATAAGAAATAATGGGTTGTTGTGGCTCAATTTGGGTTTGAAGGTGAGTAGGTTTAGGTTTGTTACTTCACATTCATTTTTGACATGTAAGAAGGAAGAAAATGGAAGGGGAGTAAATGAACAAATAAAGAAACATATACAATGCAATTGAGAAATTAAAACAAAAATATCAATTCCTAAATCTTAAATTCTAAATATTAAATTAAATTTTTTATATATGTTATTATAATATTATGTTTTTTATTAGGAGAAACTTTATTCATGTGTTCCAAAGAAAAAAAATGATGTGATTGAGACAATAGGATAAAATTTGTATACAATATATGTCTTATAATATTAAACAAGAAAAAAGAGTTAACATATATTGAAAGCATGATTAATAGTTTCATTTTCATGCACGGTGGATTAAGTATCAAATGATGAATTATAATAAATAATAAAAGTTTTAAATTTTGAATTATTATAAAAAATATTTAGGCCAGCAAAAAGTATAAAAAAGTGAAATATTACATTCATGGTTGATTATTTTTATTCAAGATTCTTTATACTAATTTTAAATTAAATTTCACATTATATAAGTCTTAAATTGTTTCTTTTTGTTATTTGTATTTTTTTTTTCATTTTTAGCCTATGAATGTGAATTCTCATAGTCTCATTTCCAGTCTTTATAAGTTACTATGACGTACATTAGTATTAATGTGACATTGTTGTCACTTGTAATGACATTATCTTCTATTAAGGTGGTGTGTTATCAACCTTAAGTTTGTTTGTAGAAAATTAAACATTCAAAGATGTTTGAGGCTAAAATTGAAAAAATAAATTAATAAAAAATAGAAGTATTGACATTATTTCAATTTATATATGTTTTTAATTCTTTTTTTTGTTTCTCGTCTTTGAGAAATTTTTAATCCTTATAAAATGAAAAAATAGTTTTAATTCTTATAAAAAAAATATTTTTTAATTTTGTCATTTCAAATTTAGAAATATCTTTGATATCTAACATTTATTTTAGTATAAATAAATTATATTTATTTTACAATCTTAAATTTTTGGTATTGATGAGTTGTCTTATAACAAACATCAATAAATATTACTTCAAATGGTTATTCATTCAACACATAAATAATTATACGATAAAAATAATTTTAAAGAAATAAAAGATAATAATAAACTAAAATTAAAAGGTTACGTGTTGTTGTCGTGTTTTTACATTTTGGAACATTAAGTTTTAATATGGTATTTTACGTTTTTCCTAGAGTTTCTTGTGGATAAGACCAATCAATCTTGTTAAATGGTTTTTGTTAAAATGAGTAAAATGAATATTTTAAGGGAGTCTTAAATGAGTTTCATATTTTTAGTAAATTACATATGATCTAGAACAGTGAAGAATGATAAATATAAAGTTTGTTTTATAATTTTTCAGATAAATTACGTTATTATGTAACTAAAAATAAAAAAGGAATTAAGAGGCCAATAAATTAATCTAAAATTTTATAATTTATCAATTTAAGAAATATAATTTATTTGATACAATAATATTCATTACAGAAATAAATTTTATTTAAATCTTTCCAAACTTAATTTATCATAAGATGAAAACACTAAAACATAAAAGAAAATGATATTTTTACATTGTTTTTAAACGTAAGCTCATTTAATATCTTAGTATGACAAAAAAATTATTTGTTGAAAAAGACTTTTAAATTCGTGATACATAGAAATCTTATGGATTCATGTTATTATGATTTTTATCTGTTTTGAGATATGATTTGTTTATAAATACTTTTAAACTTGTGTAACAAATATAAAAAAAATAAAAACATTCTATATTCATGTTTTTATCTTATTTAAAAAAATACTTTTAAACTCGTCTCATAAATATAAAAAAAATAAAAACATTCTATATTCATGTTTTATCTTATTTAAAAAAATATAAATGTAAAGTTACGAAAAATAAGAACGTCTATAACGAACAAAAATATAAATAATATAAATGTAATATATGTAAATGAATAATTTTTTTTATTTTTATCATGTAATAAATATTTTTTTTCATATGATAGTGTCAAATAAATATAATAATAAATAAAAATATTAAAATATTGTAATTCAAACATAAAATATTAAAAAGTAAGATTTATTTAAAATATAGTTGAAAAAGACTTTTAAACTCATGTTACATGTATAAAGATAAAAATCTTATAAATTCAGGTTGTTTTATTTTTTTTATTTTAATATATAATTTGCTGATAAATACTTTTAAATTCGCCTAACAAACATAAAAAATAAAAATATTCTGTATTCATATTTTATCTTATTTAAAAAAATATAACTATAATATTATAAAAAATAAAAACGTTAATAACGAAAAACAAATATAGATGTAATACATGTAAATAAATAATTTTTTGTTTTTTACCATATAATAAATATATATTTTTTTTCATATCACAATGTCATACGAAGATAATCACAAATAAGAATATTCAAATATTGTAATCCAAACATAAAATATTAAAAAGTAAGATCTATTTAAATTAAGATGAATTTATTCTACAAGAATTAAAGAATTAAAAGTATACAGAAGTCTAAATAAAATATTGGAACATGGGAACGTTGTACTGCTTTTAGTAACAATAAATCAAGAAAAGAGAATGCAAGAAGACAAACTTCCAGATGTACCAGTCAGTCACTGTTGCAATAACAAAACACGTTCCTTTCACTCATTCATTCCATCTCTGTCTCTTCAAGTTCCCTCTTCAAACACCAAAAACGGTCACATTTCCAAGTTCCCAATAACTCCACCATCTTCCATCTTCTTCTTCTTCACACACTGTTAAATTCCACACATTAACCCAAATCCAAACGCAACCCATTTCTCTTCCTTCATCTTCTTCACTTTCCGATCACTCTCCCGCAATGCCCACATCAAAAAGCCTTGTTCTTGCGCTTCTCCTCCTTCTGGGTCTCTCGCCGCTCATCGCCGCCGCCGACGGCGGCGTTCCGCCGCAGGAGCTGTGGTGCGTGGCGAAGAACAACGCGGAGGACGCGTCGCTGCAGGCCGCGCTGGACTGGGCCTGCGGTGCGGGCGGCGCGGACTGCGGCCCAATCCAGAGCGGTGGGCCCTGCTACGACCCCAGCAGCGTGCAGAATACGGCGTCGTTTGCCTTCAACGACTATTTTCTCAAACACGGCATGACCGACGATAGCTGCAACTTCAACAACAACGCTGCCGTCACTTCCCTGAACCCTAGTCAGTGAAAAACCCCTTTCCCAGTCAAAAAAAGTCTCTTGAGATTCCGTTTGTTTTTTAAGCAGAAGACTCATTCTTTCTTCTTTTTGTGATTTTTTTTTCAGGTTTTGGCAACTGCAAGTTCCGCTCCGGGTAATTTGAGCTTAAATTTTATTTTTTTTTATTATGAATTTCAGTTTGGTAATTGAACATTCGTATACATTTATGCATTGATAAACTGAAACCGTTGGATGAAGATAGAAAGGTTTGCATTTGAAATACATATTTTAAGTTTGATCTCATCTTGGTCTAATGGATCTCATTAACCAAATGAGTGAACGAGGAAATCCCCTGAATGCACATAATATTGACTAGTTTTGATTTTTTTCTGTCAAAATTTGTTACTATATTGTTGAAAGTGAGTTGGATCCTGAGTTTTAGACATGCTTATTGGTTATGCAGCATGGCAGGGAGCAATGTGAGTTTTTCTGGATCGACACCTTCTTCTTCTTCTGTTGGATTGGGACCAAGTGAAGATTTGAGTGGGTGCAGGAAAGTTTCTTGGGGGTGGTGGTTATGGCCTTTGATGTTTATGGTTGTTGTTTTTGGATCATAGGAGGTTAAACTGAAAATAGGCCTTGATTTGATAGGGAATTGCACTAGAGAAAGTTTTGGTTGTTCACACATTGCACAGGTTAGGCATCTTAGGAATATATATGGAATTTTGTGTTATGGCAACCTAGATCAGAATGAATGTATCTGTTTTGAAGAGATTTGTGCTTCCTTTTGAATTTTCGTCAATGCTTTATTGATAAATTTAGTCTAAATATATCTTTTTAGACTCCCTTAAACATATTATCTAATTCATTTGACCTGGTTTTTTAAAATTAATATATTTTTTAAAAAAAAAAGTAGATCCATTTTGGTGAGAAAAGACCTGTTTCTTTAATGCAAATAATCATCACTGAGTGTGAGCAGCACCAATTTTGTTTGCATAAGTAATTCGCAATGATATTGAACTACTCATGATTCACAATCTTGATATGGTATAGTGACTGTGTTCATTGTTTGAGTTTGTTTCTTCATGATTCAGAATCTTCACATGCTCTTTTTCTCCGTTTTGCATGTTGTACTATCATGCTATGCCAGTATTCTATATTGACTTAAAAATTCCTCCATATGGTAGGCATGCTTGTATTTTACTTTTGCTCTGGCAACACAATGCCATAGACTGTAAGAACTTTTGCTGCTTGGGAAGAAAGAATATAATGATAAAAGCAGGGAATTTTACCAAAGTAGTGCAATTTTGAGTGTATATTACTTTGCAAATTCTTTTAAAGTTAGTGCTTGCATGACACAACTTCGTGCTATCAATGACTTTAATTAAGATTGTACTCCAATGACTTTAATTAACATTTGTACTGAAATTAAGATTGGGAATAAGTGGGACGATGACTTCAATTTTGTTCAAATAACATACCTAGCATGGCTTTTTGCATGAAAATTGTTTTTGAATTTTTGTTGTGTTTATTATTTGTACATGATTTTTTTTTAAAAAGTGATTGATATTTTTTATTAAAATATTATTTATGAAAAGTAAAAAAAATTAGTTTTTATTAATAAAAGGTGAATTGGTTTGATAAAAAAAGGTAATTATAATGAAAGTAAGACATACTAATTGATTTTTTTTAAAAATTAACAATTGTACAATAATAAAAAATAAGACAGTAATTGATTTTAAAAAATTAGCAATTATGCAAATATAAGAAAAATAATATATATTAAAAATATACAAATAATAATTTGTTATTAGGGTTATCATGTAAATTAATTTAGTTTTATACATTTATATATATATATATATATACATATACATATATATA
>Ga0209700_104613_pt1 | contig 24528 bp, 17 predicted proteins | sample SiratroredBW_FD_187528 | JGI IMG/M metagenome (GOLD analysis project Ga0209700, IMG submission 187528) | Root nodule microbial communities of legume samples collected from California, USA - Siratro red BW (SPAdes) (version 2) | ecosystem: Host-associated > Plants > Roots > Nodule | place: USA...
ACTAAAGATAAAAAAATTCTGTCACCTCCATTTTTTTATACTTTTCTTTACCACCACGTGTTTAAATTCTCATCTTTCTTCTCTCTCATCCCATTCCCCCCCTTCTATTTTACGCCCCTCATCTCTTCTTCGCTCTCTCCACTCTGTTTCCACTAAAACCAAAAAACAGAGTATGAAATTCCGTTACTCCATCTTCCTCCTATCACTCCTTCTACTCTCGCCGGCGCTTTCTCTCGCCGAGCCTACTCCCTCCGCCGCCTACGACCGCGTCCTGTTTCCGGACTGCCGATGCCCGAGGGCCGTGTCCGAGAACAGCACGCGGCGCGGCACGTCGGCGGCGGCGGCAGAGTGCGAGGTGTGGAGCGAGGCGTGTTCGGAGGCGGTGCTGAGTTTTGCGCGGCGGTCGGAGACGGTGGAGTGGCTGAGAAGGATTCGGCGGAAGATCCACGCAAATCCTGAGTTGGCGTTTGAGGAAATCGAGACGAGTCGTTTGGTGAGAGAGGAGTTGGATCTGATGGAAGTTAGTTATCGGTATCCGCTCGCGAAGACCGGTATTCGAGCCTGGATCGGCACTGGTGGACCTCCTTTTGTTGCTATCAGAGCTGACATGGACGCACTTCCCATCCAGGTTTCCCCCTCCTCCTTCTCTTCCTTCCATCATCAACTACTTTTTACTCTCCAATTTTCCCTTTTCTCTTCTTCAAAACCTAAAACCAAAATCAAGTCACCAAAACCACTAATATAATATAATAATACTATTAGATTCCATGTTACACTCTTATTGGACTTCCTTCTCATTTCCTACTTGCCTAAGAAGCTTCATGTATTCCTAACCTAGTGTTATTTTTCTGAACTTTTGTAATAATTTAAAAAGACAAAAAAATTGTTTTTTTTATTTATTTTATTTTTTGACATTTTCAATAATGAAATAAAAATTTATATTTAAATGTTTTTTAATAAAAGATTTATAATTATTCTTTTATTATATCAACGTGATACACGTGTTGATATATCTGATTTGTCAGCGTGACACACGTGATGATATCTCTGATTTGTTTTTATTTATATGACATATATTAATCTTTGAGTTGTTGATATCTTTGATTTGTCTTTATTTATATGACATATATTAATCTTTGAGTTGTCTTTTAACTTAGACATATTAATGATAAAACTTTAGATACAACTGATTTGTCATAAATGTTTAGTACTATATGTCTGACAATAATAAAAGAAGTTATATTTTAGATTTGTTAGATTTGTTGTTGGACAGAAAGAGATTAATAGAAAAATATATTAAATTCTGTGTAAAAGAAAAGAATATATATTTTTTTTTTTGTCATGTGTTAGATTCTTGATATATTTTCTTGTGGAGTAATTTTGAAGGTAATTTATTATAATATTTTGGTTGGATGAAAGTTTCATCATTGCTTTTCTACAAAAAAGATGTCTTTTTTTTCACTACTTTTACCCTACTTTACTACCGTTGACTATTGATTTATTTTTTAATGCATCCAATGAAGAAAGCATTAACTTTACACTTACCAAGCTCCTAGCGATAAGAAATTATCTTTAATGGTGATTCCCACAAGCCAAAGTATGTTTGAAGTGCCTAATTAATAGGAATTTAGTTTTGATAAAACAAAATTCCATCTCATCACTACTCGGGATTGGTTGTAGGAAGCTGTGGAGTGGGAGCACAGGTCTAAAGTTGCCGGCAAAATGCATGCTTGTGGGCACGACGCACACGTCGCTATGCTTATGGGCGCTGCCAAGATCTTGAAAAGTCGAGAACATTTATTAAAGGTTTGTTCTTTCCTTATCTCTTTATATTAATCAACATAGTATTCCTCTATTTTTCAGAATTAATTTTGGACACTTCCTCTCATCCACATTTCTCAATCAACCACAATCACACATAGTTAACACCAACTTCACCTCATACTAACATTTAAGGATTTCTACTTATTACATGATTATTTTTTTTTCAAATTTAGAGCAAGAAATCTTATATAATTTAGCTTAATTACAAGGTAGTGGAATCGATGAAATTTAGCTTATTGCCCAATTTGAAGTTTTATCTTTTGGTTCTTCCCAATTTTCAAGTGTTGAATTACCGTAAGGAATAGAAGTTACTTCATTTTTACATTAATAAATAAAATATATAAATAAATAAATAAAAGGGAGGGTTCACATCCTTATCTCGATACCATGTCTCCTTATAATGGTATAACTTTATTTGGGAGGACACTTCGGCCTAAAAGTGAAGTCCACTACACTTCCTTTGCCTCTAACAATTCCATTGCACTTTTCTGTGGAAGACACAATCTTTTTACTCTCGGGGGGTTAAGATATATTGCGGCTATCAGTTAATGTCTCCTGCAAGGACAGACAGTGCAAAAACTTAATCTTAAAGATTCAAATGGTGGACCATCTAAACTTGTATATCTTCAAGAAAAGTCATCTTTTTTATTTTTTCTTAGTTGGTGCCTTAAAAAACCCCTCAACATTTCACAAAATTTAGCATGGTCTTTTATATTTGTAATGCGTATCCAAAACACAAATATAGTTTTCTAGTAATTAACATCGGGAAAAAATATAATTTTTAAATTAGTTATTATACTACTTGATAAATTTATTATACAATTAGATGATAATATAATTTGATATATTATTGAACCGTAATATTAAATTATAAACAACCGCCCTTATGTATGTTTTTATTTTTCCAAATACGAGGAACGTTGACGTTTTTAAGATGCACATATACCATATTATAAGAAAGAAGAAAAAAGTTTGGTTTTTAAAATTTGGTGTTTAGGAGCTTTGGTAGCCAATAAATTTTTTATTTATTTTACTTTTCATATCTATGATTTCTAAGAATCCGAGACAAGGTGGGCTGTCTGGCCAGGTTTGACAACTAAATGCGGGTGTCTTCTCTTCACTCATAAATTTGGCCCTCACTCACAAACTGTTCAAAACCATTACCACATACTTGTCTACCCTATTTTTTAACTGTTAGAGTATGATGTCAAGGGAGAAAATTATTACTACATTATCTTCACAATAATTATTTATATTTTTACATTTTTCACAACCCTGTTTATCTAGATTCCTTTTTCTTTTCACATGTATTTCCAACATACAACGAAAGTGACCATATTTCCTTAATGACACACATGTAAGAAAACTAGCTTACTGTGTAGCTTAATTTCAACTACCCCATTTTCTGTTATTAGCTTTTGCATGCCAGCTTTGATAGGAGTTTCTAAATTATTTTCTTTAGCGAGATAAATGGGTTAGACTATGATTTGCCTTTTGTCTATAATTAGAAAGTTCAAACTCCTTCTGACGTGCTTGCTACTCTAGTACCTAATCTTTCCTCAATCATAAATAATCTGGAATAGTACTTACATTATATATTTTCCTTAATGTTTTGATTCCATTTTTTAATCTCTTTTTTTCTTAAAGATTTTGACTTTTATGTTTACTTCATTTAGAATATACTTGATTATATATGAAATTGCTTAAAAGATAAGGAATGAGATGGAAATGAGGGATGAGGTGTACATTACCACAATTATTTTTTAGAAATAATTGAGTAATAATATAATCGAGATTTTAAATTAACAAAATGAGGTTCATATATGTAAAAATATGAGGTTTAGATATAATTTTTTAAATCCATCTAAGCTTTATTCTATTGAAACATTGTTATTTTAACAAATGTCATTGAAATTCAGTAAAGAAAGTATGTTTAAATTTCTAATTTTATTTTTAATATGATCGACTTTTATTAAAATTTAATATTAAATTACACGAAACTATAATCTTTTACAAAAATAATTATCAAAATCATACACAATTTTGTTTCTAGGAAGATATTTATTTCGTTTACTTTAAAGTAAAATAAAAACATTATTTTTTTCTAAAAAAAGTTTGATTCAATATAAGTCAAACATAAATAAACACATAGAATAATCTATATCCAACCAATTCAATAAGATAAATAGTCAGAAAAAAATTTAAAATAAAAATTTTGGATTCATTTGGAGCAGTCAAATTAGAACCAAATTTGACTGGATCTAAGCATTGCATACCTATTGTAATAGATCCAATATCAAATTTTCATTTCCCATGAAAATATTGGTATAGATTTGGGGTGGGTTTAGTTAGGTAAATAAGTCATTCTAATTTCAAGGCTTAGTAACATTTTCTATTTAAGAAAATCTTCAATTAATAAAATATATTTTAATTAAAAAATATATTACTTTCTTATTTTTATTAAATTTTGTACAAGAAATTGCAGAAATAACACTCTTTTATCTTATACAAATTTGTAAAAACAGAAAATAAATAAGACAATAAGATGTTTTTATAACTCAAAGTAAAATAAAATTATTTTTTAGCTTTAGCTGTTTGTTCCAGTTTTTAAAATAATAAAAAATAAAAATAAATTAAAATACAACTAAAGTAAAAAATATTTTATATAAGCTTAAGATAAAATAAACTTTTTAAAATTATTTCATAAATCGTAAACAAGCCTAAGTTTAACATTTAAAATCTCCTATAGCAGAGAAACTACCCCATCACTGCTACATTGCTATTAAAGGAGCTGTTCTGAAGCAATGTAGAAGTGGTCCTTCAAAATAAAGTTTGCTTTGGCGTGTATGAACCCTGATCACATTCTTCAATAACTATTATAGATTTTTTTTTCTCGATTAAAGAGAAAGGAAAATTACTCTTTTCCTTTCTTGATTGTTTTGAAGAGTAATGTAAATGAGAGTGAAAAAAAAAAGAAATTAAAAGATGAAACCATTTAATTTAGATGAAAAAGAGAAATACATAAAACATTTACAAATATATTTGATTCATTTGAATGAAAATAAGAAAACTGATATATATTATATTAATTTAAATATCTAAACAAAAATAGTCAACAATCATTTTGGATATTCCGGATACTGTACAAAAGGACTCTGACTCTACAGTAGTACTTCATAGGAAGCAAAGAAAGTGTAAAGACATTTGACCTGAAAAATTACCCTTTACCCTTTGGGTAAAAAAATGGACATTTATGAGACATCTAAATTTAGGATAATTGACAACAAATTTAGGATAGCAGTAAGGACTGCCCTATTAGTAGGAATTCAGAGCCTAGGTGTAGGAGCTATTAATTGGGATACTTTTCTACATTTAATTTGAAGAGAAGTGTTATAGCAGTAGGGACCATCCTATTACTACCAATTCAGACGCCTTTTCTACATTTTGTTTGAACATAAATGTTTAGTCCGAATATACCAGTATGTTTGACAAGGAAAATAGAAACATATTTAAGGTAGAAGTGAATAACTATGGAGTAACACTCTCTTTGGTGGAGGGAGTTACTTTTTACTAAGGAAAATTTTAGTTGATTTGTGATATGTTTCTATATATCTTATAAGTGATTTGAATTGATATGTAAAAAAAAGTTACTAGTCTGAAATTAGGTGTAAGATAAGGAGAAGATGAGATATATGTGAGCATTGCAGGCAAATGATAAATTTGTTCTGTTTAATTTTTTTAAGTCATTTTATTTATATTTAACTATCACAATCAATTGATAATTATTTTTCAATAAATAATTCATTCATTTTCTTAATTACTCTTCCTAACAAAAAAATCTTTATATTTTAAATGTGCACTAAGAATAATTTTGATTATACATAAAAAAAACAATTTACCAATTAATTCAAATGTACATACCAATAAACTTTTTATACTCAAATCTATTATCTTTCCATCAAACCGGCCCATTTTACTTTTCATTCATTTTGTTTTCAAATAACTTCAAATCAATCCTTCACCGTCCACAAAGTATAGAAAATTAAGTAGACTCAAAGAAGAAAAGTAAAAAAAAAAAAAAAAAAAAAAAAAAAAAAAAAAAAAAAAAAAAAAAAAAAAAAAAAAAAAAAAAAGAGTAACAATGTGATGAATTGTAATACTTTTAAAATTAGATTTTATCTTTCCTATCATGTATTTCAACCTAATTACATGTGTTTATGAAGAAGGAAAAGAATAAAAAGAGAAAACGTAATTAAAATGATGGGGCAATGGTACGGGCTTGGTGGGGATGTAGTTGGGTTGGAAGTTACGGATGGAAGTTGAGTGTGAGATGATAGAAAAGTTGAATTCAGAACGCGAGATGTGATGTCGTTTCCAATCTTTATATTCGTGTAACCTAAAATCAATACCGTACTTATTAAATGCAAGGACATTGTCCAATGAATCTTGTTGTGACTATTATCTCACTCACAATCTTAATTAATAAAAGCAATGTTTGATGTCTACATGGTATGAAAAATAGATAATAAAACAAAGAAAGATGATGATTATCACTAAATATCCCTTTACTCAACTGATGTTCTGTACATGACAGGGAACTGTAATTTTGATATTCCAGCCAGCTGAAGAAGCTGGTAATGGAGCAAAACGAATGATGCAAGATGGTGCTTTGGAGGACGTGGAGGCAATATTTGCAGTCCATGTATCCCATGAACATCCAACTGGTATAATTGGGTCAAGGCCTGGGCCTCTCCTTGCTGGTTGTGGGTTTTTCAGAGCTGTCATTAGCGGCAAAAAGGGTTTTGCTGCCGATCCTCACCGTTCTGTTGATCCTGTTTTGGCTGCTTCAGCTTCTGTTATCAGCTTACAGGGTATTGTCTCCCGCGAATCGAATCCACTGGATTCTCAGGTTTTGCATCCTACCAATGTGTCTTTTCAATCTCCACTTATGTGTCTTTTCGCATAACTTCCTAACAAGTACAAATTTTAGGTTGTCTCTGTAACTTCGTTTAATGGAGGCAACAACCTTGACATGATACCAGACAGAGTGATCCTCGGTGGGACTTTCAGAGCCTTCTCTAACACCAGCTTTTACCAGTTACTTGAAAGAATAGAACAGGTCGGTAACTGCCCCATTTTAACTTCACATAAAAATGCAGTTGTGCCAGTAAAATGCTGATGTAATCATGTAATAGTGTGATTTTACCATTTCAGTTAAATGTCAGATGAAAAATTTATGGATGGACTAAAATTACACAATGAAAAATAAACCAATTCTGAAAAAAGGTTGAAGGACAAAGTTGAATAGGTCTTATTACCTATAATTAAGGTGGAGTGAACAGAGAATTGTTATTTTTCCAAAACAGGTTATTGTTGAACAGGCGAGTGTGTACAGATGCACGGCAGAAGTTGACTTTTTTGAAAAGGAGTACACCATTTATCCTCCCACAGTGAATGATGAGCGAATGTATGAGCATGTGAAGAAGGTATCTATTGATTTGCTGGGTCAGAAGAATTTCAGGGTAGTTCCACCTATGATGGGTGCTGAAGATTTCTCCTTCTACTCCGAGGTGGTTCCCTCAGCTTTCTTCTACATAGGGATAAGGAATGAAACTCTGGGGTCTACTCACACTGGCCACTCTCCATATTTCATGATTGATGAAGACGTTCTACCAATAGGTGCTGCTGCTCATGCTACTATTGCAGAGAGGTACCTCATTGAACATGGTTAATCAGATGTTGGATAATAGATAAAGCCCTACTCTTGTTGTCACATCACATCTCATCCTTCTCATGTTTCTTACAGGAGTAAATTCTCACTTTAGTTCCTGATATTGTAAGTGTTTGTCACTTTAGTTTAAGTTTATAAAATCTTTACTCTATTCTCTACCTTTATATAATAATGTTTTCACTTTTGTATTTTTTACATTTAAACATTTTCCTTAGTCTTTAATGTCAATACAACTTCTTAAACAAGCTAAATTAAACGCCACTTTTACAAAGTTAATAAACTAAATAATAGACTTGGCGAAGTCAAGGGTTAAAAGACCAAACACTTACAATTGAAAGTAAAAGAAATTCACTCTTACTATATTCATTTGTTGCGTGATGTAAATAATAACTTAATTTGAGTAAATTTTACTTGATACATTCTTAACGAAATCAATCGTTTAAGCACGTCCTCTTAACAAGAAATGGCTTTTGTAGCGTAAACTTCAATCTCATGCCCTCAATGTAAAAAGGGGTAGACGAATGGATGGATGCTATGAAATCTCGCCATATTTTGAAACCTGCCAGTTTTATTCAAATACCTAATATAATATGAAAAATATTCTATTACTAAATTGTCCATTAGGGGTTTTAAAACCTCGCTTCACCTTCACAATAAATTTATCTATTTCGTTGGCAACAAATTTAATACTCTTTTGGGAAAGTTCATCTAGAAACATCATTTAGCATTATAAAATAAGTTTTTCAAAAAACTTCAAAATCCATTCTAAAATATTCTATTCTCAAATTAAGTCTTTAGTTTCTATAAATAGCTTTCTTGGTACTATCCAAGAACTTCCTAGTGTATTTTAAGAGGCTTGTGCAACACTGCAGATAAATTCTTAAAAGCAATGTTCATCCGCATCTCAGAAAGCCACCTTATTGGTGTTATCAGCGATCTTTTACTACCTACAAATTCCAATACGAAATATTCAGTAGGCGAAGTTACACTAACGCTACAAACAGCGGCGTGTCTTTTTCTATTGGGTTATTAAATGCATAAGCCACACCACATCACAATCTTTTATTACAAATTTGTCTCTCTATACACATACCTCAGTCATTCTTATACGATTTTACAACTGACAAAATTCCAGCTTAACATGCTGGTATTAGTGAGTCCCTTCAGCCTTCAGCCTTCTACATAATTGGAGAATCTCACCTGTCTATCTGTGAACAATGCTTTCCATGATTGGAGAATCTCTCACCTCTTCTCTCCACACAAACATCTGGCAGCTTGCAGAGCAGAATATGTGAGGATGATATCAGCGCCGGCCCTTCGGAGGCACATCAGTGACTCCATCATAACTTTTTCTTCGTCTATCATTTTGAGAGCACCAGCAGCCTTTATCATTGCGTATTCACCAGAAACCTGTTTCACGAATGAAGAATTATAATAAGAAAGGGTGGTGAAGATGATAAAGCAAAACAAACTTGTTTTAAAACTATACAGAACTATATCTTTTCCTTCACATAAAAGTATGCAGAGGTTTCCTTTTATTCCCAGCTTTAAAGGCATGATAATTTAGGATATCACTGTCAAGAGTAACCGCATCCATTAACTGTTAAATCACCCATAAACTTGTACCTCAGCTGATTAAATTAGAGTTTATATTTGTCTACTATATAAATGATAGCCTTTTGTCGCTTGCAGCAAGCTTAATGCAGAATTCACCGGATAAAATTTATTGAATATTTTATCAACATTTAATCAGAAATATTTTGCTTAGTGCTAGAATTGGCAGAGAAAAGAACCTGATATGCTGCAATTGGCAAAGGAGAATTATCCCTGAGCAGCCTTATAATATCCAAGTAAGGAAGACCAGGCTTCACCTGCAAATCCATTTGTTCTTGTTTGTAAAAATAGTATAGGTAAAAGTGAGCATAAATTGCGCCCAAGCACACACAAAAAAAGTGAACCAACCAAGAGAATGTCAGCTCCTTCCGATTCATCCTCCCGCATCTCAGTCAGAGCTTCTCTGTAATTAGCTGGGTTCATCTGATAACTTTTGTTCAGCCAAGCCATATTTATGAACAAACCAAGAATCAGTACTGTAATATTGATATAAAATGGTAAGTTCAATTTCAAGATGATACATACGTTTTCTTGTCTCCGAACCGGGGATTGGAGTCTAGTGCCTCTCTAAATGGACCATAGAAAGAACTTGCATACCTGTTCGCAATAGATAAATGGCATTGTTTTGGACCAAATTATGTACCAGACACAAAAAGGAGGTGGATGAAGCCAATAACAACCTCCATCAATCCATCTTGTTAAGTATAATTTATATTCTTACAGAATTGTTTGTCAATGAATAAACTCATTAAGTAACAATTAGCAAAAGTAGTGAGATATCTCATGGCAGTAAGAAGAGGCAAATCTAAATGAGTGAGACTGTCATAACAATGGCAGTAAGAATGATAAAACTATACGTTGGATGAGAAAGAAACCAACTTGTTCACGTTGGAACTGTTTCACATAAAAAAGTGAATCAATACCCCACACACTTTGGATCTCTTGAATAACCTATGCTAGACAATAGAGATCGTTTGATACTAGCTCTAGATTCTCCATAAACTCATTCTTTCAAGTTATAATGGATCAATGAAATATAATACTACATCTTTAGTTATTTTAGAGTTTCAATTTTCAAATTATCTTTTTTATTTTCACTGTAGTTATTTCTAATTTTGGATGCATGTGTAGATCTCCATAGCTGACTAGGTCTTCAGTAATTTCCAGTGCAGGCTTGTATAGACAGAAAATTAGATATGAAAAAGAAATGGCAAGTAAAAATTACTTTGCTGTATAGGACATTATAGAAACATGCTGATAGCCTTCAGCATCAAGAGCTGCACGCAGTGCTCCTACCCGACCGTCCATCATATCACTAGGACTAACAACATCTGCTCCGGCTCGGGCCTTTTGGTAAATTAAAAAGAAAGAGACAAACATGATGTTAATGATGTAATAGAGAAACAAAGCAAGGAAACTGTCAAGATAATGAGCATAAAAGCATATGATGATTTTCTCAGTATTATCAACCGTTAATATCCCTAAAGCATTGGCTTTTTCCTCTTTTATTTTATTCTTATAATCTCGACACCACCATGTTGAACCCATTATTTACATGAATTGATACCACATCCATAAATGAAACAAATGAAATTTATTTGGAAGTAAATGAACGTTTAAGGCCTTACTGGAGATTATCAATGTGCTCAGGAAATCTGAAAAAAATAATTGGTATCAGCTTACAGTTGAAAAAGAACATAGAGGACACAGTCATTACCTGGGCTACAGCTTGTTTACACAGCTGATGAACTGTTTCGTCGTTCATAATAACTCCTACAGGATATCAAGGATATATAATTTAATTAATGAAGAAGGACCACTTCCTTCAAACTCATCCAGATCAGGTCCAACTCTTTCCCAACTAAAGTTGATTCATGGAAACAAATAGAGACACATACTACACTTTAGATCGATGGCAATTATTTCTAAAGAAAGAATATTTTTCTTCTTGAATAATAATACTATTGGAATAAAGGAAAAAGAGGCTAAACATATCCAATAAGTACTGAACTAAAAGTAGAAGTCACTACTACATGGCAAAGGGGAAAATTCCAATTCCGTTTCAGTTTTTTTCATGGATAGTATGGGAAAAAATCACTGAGTCTTGATTCCACAGAAACAGAAATGACCATTCATTGTAGAATGAAATGAATCAATGCTCATTTTCTTCTTGAATAATAATACTATTGGAATAAAGGAAAAACAGACTAAACATATTCAACAAGTACTAAACTAAAAATAGAAGTCACTACTAATGGCAAAGGGGAAATTCCGATTCCATTTCAGTTTTTTTCATGGGTAGCATGGGAAAAAAAATCACTGAGTCTTGATTCCACAGAATCAGAAATGACCATTCGTTGCAGAATGAAATGAATCAATACTCATTTTCTTACCTTGTCTGTTGTATATAATGCCGTGTTCGATTAGCCTAGCTTTATTTATATTGATGTATATTTTCATTGCACATACTTACCATTCCAAGCAACTCCATTCCCAATTCTATTCACATTTCAATTGCAAATAATTTCATTTGCGATCCAAAAATACTTTAAGGTTAGCTTATAAGTAGGTAGACATCCTACCATAAAACTTAGGGTACCCATATGATGGTGATTCAAATGCAAAAGTAGAAACCTATTCTCTTCTTGTGGTCCTAATTATCTGCTAATCCAAAAGGAAACAAAAACAAAACATAGTCAGATAACACATTAGTTGGTTATTTACAGTCCACGAAGGGTATCACTCGTAGCCGTCCATAAATAGAGTTAAGAAAAAATATCATCTTGTAATTAGTGAGAGAATTGGTGCTTCTGGTATGGAGAGGTGCAGACCCTCAAAATTCTGCAGCCCTATATTTAGGGGAGATTTACCTTATTCCTTGTAATAAGAAACCAGGTTTCTATCCAAAGTAATAAAAGATCCAGGGAGAAGTGCACTTTTGTGCAAGAATAGAAGCAACAGATTTCTTGGGAGAGATGTTTAGAAACTTTGAAGTAGTTTAGAATCTTGCAGTGAGCTACAAGAAGCGAGAATGAAAAAGATTGAACCACCTTCTTGAAAATCCAACCCAGTTCTTCAATAAAAGTATGGTTGGGACTTGGGAGAAATGCATCACTAGGAGTCAGAACATGGAAGATTCAAATATGGACCACATTGACCCAAGAGACGATAGATATTCCTTTGTTTGCTGAAGTAGATGCCTACAAGTAGTTAACAAGGATGAGAAATATTTTCAGTTGAAGGGGATTCAGTTAGGGAGAGGATACACGCAGTTAAGAAGGCAATGGAGGGATGTGCTTTGTCAAGGTTTAAATGGGTGAAATCTGGGACTAAACTTAATTTGGTCAATGTTTTGGTGTGTTATAGTAGGGCATTTGGGCAATCCGTGATCCAACATCCTTAAGAAATCTAGCCAGGTATGAAGCAAGAGGAATAAGTGCAACAATATTGGGAGCAATTCGATACTTTTTCAGGACCACTTCTCATCATAAAGCAAGATCATCTTTGAAGAATATTCTTACTTAGCATCCATGCCTCAAATTCACATAATTATCATGAATTAAGTCAAGCAATCATGTTCAGTATGACATTATATTTTATCAACAAAAATGTTAGTTTTGGTTAGCGAGAAGACCTAGAACCCATGCCCTTTCTTTTCCTCTCTCTAACTTTTACCAACAAACCAAACTTATATCTCCATATGACACATATGCTCCATGTTTTTGAGATCCATATGGTGTGGGAAATAACAACATTGATTCAAATATGGAGAGAACCAACAAAAAAACCTATAATTTCTACATTTTTCTCAGGTTTCCAATTACGAGTATAAAGGACAAATTTGATAGCATACCATCTTCTCTAACTATGCCATCATGTCCATCGGATGAATAAGGATCTAATGCAACATCTGTATATATGACCTGAAGAAAGATTGAATGAGAAAGGTCATTGGCTTAACTTTCTACATGAACCACTAAATATATCTTAAATTATGAAAATCGGTTCACTTACAAGGTCTGGGTACTTATCCTTGAGCAAACGTATTGTCCGAGGCACTAAACCATTTTCATTGTATGCTTCATCTCCTGTGGGAGACTAAAGGGGAAAAGTTGTCATATTAGATTGTGCTACAGTTATCCTACTGAAAACCTATAGTTTATAGGAGAGAGAATAGAACCTTTAAAGCATCTGGAATTTTTGGGAAGAGCACAATACTATTAATACCAACATCCCGTGCTTTTCCAACCTGAAGAACAAAATGGCCATTGAAAATTACTAAACTTTAATGAGTTAAACAAGATATAGTCAAAATAACATCACCCACATAGTTTAGGAATATAAACAAGAAAAAGGTTTCATGTGTGTCTCTACTCCTTAGTTATAATCTATAACATCTACAACAACATATAATGGAGATACCTCCACTTTGTATATAATTTCATATTCCTATTTTGCCCTTTAGTTTAAATTTTCAATATTGTGAACCTCAAAACTATTATTCTGTCATGTATACAACAATAAAGAAAAAGAAAATAGTAGGAATAAACTATCCATCAACTTAAAATAACCCCATATAAAATTGCTTTACAATACAATTACGTCTTTCTTTCTTCCTCTTTCATGCAAATCTGCAATCTATATTGCTTCTCCAACATTGTTTTAATTAAAATAAGATAATATAACAAAAGAATGTGGACACACAAGTGCAATAGCAATTGTATTTTCATTAGTACTATATTAGAAAAGTACCCAAGCAAAACCTGCCAGCTTCCCCAGAAAGGCATGATTTAAACAGGTCAGATACTTAAAGGAACAATAAAATCTGACAAAACTCTTTGATCAAATTGAAAGAACATGGAACTTCTAAAAAGTAGCTAAAATAGTACTCAAAACAATGAACCAGATCTATAAACATATACACAACCACAACCACAAAGTCTCTTCCCACTAGGTGGGTTGGCTACATAGATCAACCAGTGCTGTAAATTTGTCTTTAATCAAGTACAAAGACAAAACATTTACCTCTGGATCACTCTTAATGGGTTGACCTATAGTTCTAAATCGTAGAAGTAGCAAAGTACAAAAGAATATTTTTACTTTGATTATAGAAGAAACATTAAAGCAAAAGGAAAAAATTCTGAGACTTATGCGAACAATATTTTGCAAAAGAAAGTCTAATAGATCGACAATTATATCTTTAAAACCAAACCTGAAAGAAAGTCTAGTAGTTCGACAATTATATCTTTAAAACCAAACCGGTCATTGAACCAGCTAAGACAACTGTTCAACCATAGTTGAATAGAAATTGACTAGTATTAATAAAATTATTATAGTAGTTAAATAATATGTAAAACAACGTTAAAAAACCATAATATCATAATTTTATGATGCTAAAAAGTAAAATAAAACATAAATTTATAGGTTAGCAGCCTTTAAAATGTATATAAAACTTTAAATAAAATAAGTTATCATACTTAATAGACATCAATCTTCATTAATAATAAGTTTAGACACAGAATAAAAAAATAATAAATATTTTAGGTTTGTTTTTATTTTTTTAATAATTTTTTTTAAATAACATATTAATAACTATATTTTTTACTGAGGTTTTTGGGTTAACCGGTTTCTCTACAGGCTGACTTTGCAGTTAATTTGAGGTTAAATGACTGGTATACATTTTTCTGCTCCAAGTAGGGGCAGTCTGGTTTTAAAACAGAAGTAGAGAGACGTCTCTAACCCCAGATTCACAATTACGTGTGAATGGTTTGATTTTGTTAACTTGTAAATCACTCTAATAGATCCCTAAACTCCACTCACTTTATATCTTTCAGACTAAAATTGAAGAACCTAACAATAAAATAAAAAACTCAAGGCAAACAAGGGATTCATTTATGTCATGCATAACAGTAAGAGACACATAAACAGTAGCAGATAAAACCTCTTCTACAAGTCCATGCCTCCACCCAAGCCTGTAGCATCCAGGCATAGCTCCGATCGGAGTATCCTCTTCTCCTGTAAGTTCAAACTCCATTCTCATGATCCAAACTCAAATAATCAAGAGAATACTTCCTCTATAGTATTCTTAGCACAAATGACCGTGAAGTGAACAACGAAACGAAACTAGAACAGTGTTTACTCAAAATGCTTATAACTTATAAGCAATAAGTCCTAAGCTATTAAACATCACCGTGTGCAAAGAGACCAACCTTCGTGAATGAAGAGCGGATACACAAAATTCGCCGGCGAAATGCTCGTTTCCTGAAAAGCCGACCGAAGCGCAGGCGACTTCCGGTTGCGGCGAGGACGCCGGTGAAGTGGCTGATCCAAGATCCAACAAACCAATCAAACCATTGCGAAGCAATGCAGAGTTAGTTACAGTAATGCAAAAAACAATGAATAGACTCACAAGTGTAGGGACCACCGGAGTTCCAACCGGAGCCGCCGGTTTAGGCGGCACGGGAGGCGCCGGCGGAACCTTTCCGGCGACAACGGCAGCTTCGAAATCGTAATCGCTCGCTCTCACTACGAAAAGGCGCGAAGGGAAGGACTTCGTGACAGTTCGAGGAACGCAAAAGTTGAAGGTCCTCTGCTGCGCTCGGAGACCGACATAGCTCTGGCAATTCAACACTGAGGGCGCATTAGGGATTGAAGAAGCCATTGATTGCAGTATATAACACCTAGAATGACCAATTGAAGATTTTGGGCTTTGAAATTTGGAATGGTTAAATGATATTATAGATTTTTTGGTTATGCTTGAAGAATGGGATTGGGAAGGAATTAGGAAAAGGAAAGTTGGAGTTACACGATTGGGGAGAGAATACATATAACCAATTAGAAGGGAGTAGCAGGAAGAGGATAAGTGAGGATGTACGCACAGGATTTTCTATTGTGGTAATTATTTAAATTTATAAAAATGATTACTTAAAAGAGTAAATTTATAAGAAATGAGGTACACAAAGAACTGTATCTATTTTAGATCTTGTTATAAGTTATATCATCATGATATTTTTAATCATTTTTATATTTTAAAAAGTGTTATTTATCAGTATCAAAGTAAATGTTTTTAAATACATCAAAATATTACAAGCTAAAAATAGTATTTGTTTGCATAACTAAATATTTTAAGTATTTTATCGAAACGGAATTACAATCATGTTTAATCCTTTATTATTTTCTTTCCAACCCGCAAGATCTACACGTATTAAAGGTAAATGTATACTGAGAAGAAAAATGAAAAAAAAAAAGTCATTTTCTTTCTCACTACTTTTCTATTCAATCATTTGACTTCAGAGAAAAGCAAAACTGTTCTTTATTTATTACTATTTTGCATATTTTTAATCTAAACATAATGAAAATCTATTTATTCAATTTTTTATCCAACTAAACAAATTCAAATTATGGCTTATAACTATTCAGAATGTTGCGAATGTCTCCATTGCCTTTATAATTAAAGTTTTTAAGAAATAAACAAAATAACTTTGTGCTACACATAATATAGATTATCATTTATTTTTTCAAAAATATGATAATAGAGAGAATTTTTTTTTTTGTTAAATTTGTATTGTCTTATCTCATGCAAGACTGCTTCTTCCTGCACCTCCATATCATCTTCCTGCACCTCCATAATTTTCAAAATTCCAATAATAAACATGAGTAAATTACAAAATTATCCCTGCTGCTATAAAAGAAGGTTTTCCATGAAAGAGGTGCGATGCATTTCTGAACAGCGGTGGAAGGTGTCGCAGAGGTTCCTACGGTGTTGGAGTAGGGGGTTGAAGGCACTTTGGGTGGCCGTTGGTGGTTGTGGGTAGCTGAAAAACAACCACCGTCGTCTTCGTCGATGTATCTGTTATTCATTTTTTCTGATTTCCACGTGTAGAAACCGTAGAAGTTTAATATTTACGGATTCTGTAAGCCGTAAGATTAGAAACAAGATTTATGCCTCTTACGGATTACACAAACTGTAGTTATTTTAACATTCGTAAGAGCTTACGGTTTGTACAAACCGTAAGTGCATAGGTGTATAAGAGAACTCTACAGTTTGTACAAACCGTAAAAGTAATAGACATTACGGTTTGTAGAAACCGTAGAAGCATTTGCTTTTTTTTTACTGCTTACGGCTTCTACAAACCGTAGAACATTTTTTTGTCTACGGTTTGTAGAAGCCGTAAGAAGTGAAAAAAATGCAAATGCTTCTACGGTTTCTACAAACCGTAGAACATTTTTTTTTCTATTCTGCGGTTTGTACAAACCGTAGAACAGTAACAAATTTTTTTTCTTCTGCGGATTGTACAAACCGTAGAACAGTACAAATTTTTTTTTCTTCTGCAGCTTGTATAAACCGCAGAGCAGAAAAAACATTTCTACTGTTCTACGGTTTGTACAAACCGCAGAAGAGAAAATTTGAATTACCTACGGTTTCTACAAACCGTAGAATAGTTTGACAGTGAAAAAAATTGGACCACCACCGTCCTCCGCCACCAATCCACCACAACTACCTCTACAATCTAAAATTAAACTTACAATGATGCTTACCTTCCTTTCAATTGCTTGAATGGGTGCCAAAATGATGGAAGTTGAAGTTTGTGGGTTACGGTTTTCACAAACCGTGAATGGAGAACAATGATGGAGAACCAAGCCAACAACCAAGCAACTAAGGTGCACTCAATGTAGATCTGCATTGGCAAACTGAGATACAAGCACTGAGAATGGAGGTGGAGGTGGAGGGGGAGGTGCAGCCGCTGTCGAATGGGGTGCAGTGGCGTGGGAACGGGGTGCAGGCAAAGTTGAGGAAGAAAGGATGTGAAAGGTGGTGAAGGGTATTATGGGATATGAAATGTTTTAAAAAGGATTAAATGGTAAATTTGCCTAAACTATGGAGGTGCAGGAAGATGATATGGAGGTGCAGGAAGAAGCAGTCCTCATGCAATGACACTCTTTTTTGGGCTTCTGAACGGACTCATAATATGAAGACAAATTCTTCCCGCACCCTATGTTTTCCTTCTACACCCTTTATTTCTTAAAATATAAAAACACTTATACGAAAATACGTTTTTTTTTACAATTTTGAAATATAAAATCTTGATATTTATTTAATTACAAAATTCATAGTTAAATTTGTAATCATTTGTATTTTTTATTATAGAATCTAAAATACAAAATTTAGATTATAGAATTTACATTTTGAAATACAAAAATGCAAATTTCATATTTCAGATTGCATTATTCAAAATATAAATGTCTACCTCTTCTCTTTCCACCAATTATTACCTCTTTAGATATCAAAACTTCAATAATCAAAAAGGAGTCACTTACATGAATTAAAGAATTGTCTCACTACAAGGCATAAATAAGAAAAACACAATTGATAATTCCTGGGAAAAAGTTTGCATGATATCATTAGGATATCATTAAGAGTTAAGCCATAATCCATACCTAGTCTCAAAGCATAAAGACAAGTTGCAACCACTTCAAGCCATTTTTGCTTATGTGCAACATATCTACTACATAGTGTAATTGCTCCACTTGGATTCTTGATCAAACTACATGCGATCAAATTTGCACCTATTTACTTTAGACTATCTACTTTGGTTATGTATGCTAGATCGTCTAACTTGTTTGTGTATACTAGATTGTCTAATTTTTTGTGTTCACTAAATCGTAGTGTCTGCTTGTTTACTTTAGATTATCTAATTTGTCTACACTATAAGATTTAGTCTGTTCATGTACACTTGATCGTCTAGTCCATTTGTTTAACGCTAGATCATTTAGTCTATTTATTTAATATTATATTGTCTAGTCAGTTTGTTTAACACTAGATTGTCTAGTCTGTTTAGGTACATTAGACCATCTAGTCTGTTTGTCTCAATAAATTGCACACCACACAAACATAATAGGCGGTTTGTGTACACTAGGCAATCTAGTTTGTTTGCATACAGTAGGCAGTCTGGTTTGTTTGTCTATATTAGATTATGTAGTCTGTTTGTGCACACTAGATTATGTAGTCTAGTGTGCACAAACTAGATTGTTTAATCTGGTTGTATACACTAAACAACTTAATGTGTTTGTGTACACTAGACCATCTAATTCGTCTATGCACACTAAATTGTCTACTCTATTTATTTAACACTAGATCGTCTAGTTCGTTGTCTATGCTAGACTGTTTACTCTGTTTATTTAACCCTAGACCATTTAGTTTGTTTATTTAACACTAGACTGTCTAATCTGTTTGTCTACACTAAACCATCTGGTAAGATTGACTACAGTAGATCGTCTACACTATACAAATGGAATAGACAGTCTGTGTACACTATACCATCTAGTTTGTTTGTGTACATTATGTCATCTAGTATGGTTGTGTACACTAGACAGTCAAGTTCACTTAAGTACACTAGATTGTCTAATTTGTTTGTTTACACTAGATCATCTACTCAATTTGTTTAACACTGGATTGTTTACTCTATTTGTTTAACATTAGACTGTCTAATCTATTTATTTACACTAGATAGTCTACTTTGTTTATTTACATTATATTGTCTAGTTTGTTTATTTACTTTAGACCGTGTAGTCTATTTGTATACTAGATTTTTATAGTCCGTTTGTTTATTTTAGGTCGTGTAGTTTGTCTACACTAGACTATGTAGTTTGTTTTTGTATGGTAAACGGTCAAGTCTGTTTGTGTATATTAGATCATGTAGTTTGTATGTGTACACTAGACAATCCAGTCTATTTGTGTATACTAGACTATCTAGTCTGTTTGTTTAACACTAGATCATCTGGTTTGTCTGTTTACACTAAATCATTTACTCTGTTTGTTTAACACTAGACCGTCTAGTATATTTGTCTATACTAAAGCGTTTAGTCTGTTTGTTTAATATTAAACATATCTTTTTAAAGCAATGGTTATAAAAAACGGATTATTCATCTCATTTAGTTCACCAACTAATTTCATTTTTCAAAAAAATAATACATTAAACCCTAATTAAAGCCCCATATAAAGATAGCATGGTTGTCAAATTAAACTAAAATTTGTCATAAAAAGGTGTACCATTAATTCATAATTTGAAAGTAGGAATACAAACAATACATAAGAAATAAATCTAATTATTATGCCCTATATCCTTCTCGTGCACAAAACAATAACATTTAGTACAAACAACCCCCTCATTCGTCATGTCACGAGCTAACTAGAAAATAGTATATGTGCCCTCCCATGCTGGAGAGTGCCTTCAAGGATGTGACCACAATCAAATCATCCTCTATAAAACGTTTCCAATCCATCTAAATATACCATGTATTAACTTAAATGGCATGTGTTATTGTTTATGTTAAACCAAAATTCGTGGTAAATAATAAGCAATGAATATATTAGACAACATAATAACTTACTAGACATGCATGATCCTGTTGTGGGGAGGGTCTCTGTCTCCATTCTGCGGACTACATAACACACCTGCTACTTCTCAATAATGCATGTTCGGTATTTTTTTTCTAATCTTAATGAGAGTTGTATGGTCACCCAATGTCCTTTAAGGATGTTACTTTTAATCATTTTTTTGGTCATCGATAATGGGTTCTAAGTTACTACTAGAAAATTGTTGAATAGTGATTGAAATTAGTGATCAAAAAATTTGGTCACTATCGGTGACCAAAAAATTCTGTCACAAATTCGATCACTGATTTTGATCACTGATTTGGTCACTGATTCAGTCACAAATTCACGTAATAGATAAAGAAGTAATAGAAGAAGGTTCTTGTTACAAATCTTGTTGCTCTAGTTGCTTCTGTTTTATTGTTTTGTTGTTATTTCTCCTATCTGTCTTTTTAATTTTTGGGTTGAATAACAATTGATCAACTAGAGTTTTACCTCCCATAAACAAAGAGATGAGAGAAAATTGGAACAATAAATTATCTAAAAAAAAAACTACTTTAATACTATAAATAATAAATAGACAATAAAATAAGGAAGCCTAAGTTGCCTAGTACCAGGACCCGAGTCTTGACAATGATGTCATAAAACTTGTTAACTTTTTGGCAAACACACCATTGTCATAATAGTTTTAAAAATAAGTAAAAGTGTTGAATGCAATAGGACTTGGTGTAATACTAAGAACTACATGAACTTTATGCTACTGAGTGAAAAAAAAAAAAAAAAAAAAAAAAAAAAGATAAAGCATCAAGTGAGATTTATTAACAACAACTTAAAAGAAAATTTAATTGATACATATGAGAATGAGGAAGAACTTGTTGAAGAAAGATAAAAGAATAAATAAAAAGAAACATGACAAATGAAGATGTAGATGAAAAAATAAAACAGAAGAAGTTTCAAAGATTTTGGAGGAAGAGATTAGAGCATTGTATATGTGTAATTTTTAGAAAATAGGAAGGGAAGCAAGTAATTGATGATAATAACTTTAGATAATCTTGATCTTAAATGTAGAAAGTTAGAAGTGTCTTTTGAAATCTTAAACTAGCACATACAACCCACATGAGTTAGTGTGAGTCATCTTTTGACTCACTACAAGAAAAATTACACTTACCACATTTACCTACAACAAAAATCTTACAATCATACAGTAAGTATAATATTAATAATAATATTATTGTTAACACTAATAATAATATTACAAATAATATTCATCATGATATTAATATTAATATTATTAAACATATCACTATTGATAAAATTAATAATAATAATATCAAAAATAATATTTATAATAATAATATTATTATTATTATTAACATTAATATTAATATCAAAAGTAATAATGATAATAATATTAATAATAGTAATAATAACATTAAAAATAATGTTAATAATAATAATAATAACATTAAAAATAATGTTAATAGTAATAATAATATTAACAGTAACAATATTATTAATAGTAATAAATTAGTAAAATAATATTAAGTATAATAAAAATAGTATTATTATTTGTGTAATGTTAATAGTAGTAATAATAATAATAATATAATATTGTTAATAGTAATAATAATATTAATAAAATTGATAATAATACTAACAATAATAATATTATTATTAGTAATAATATTAAAAATGTTAATAATAATAATAATTTTAATAAAATTAATTATTAATATTATCTATGAAAAAATTAGTAAGCAACATATTCGTAGGTAAAATCCATAAGTAATGACAAATTTATTTACGATTAAGATCCGTTTGTAATTACCTACGATTTTTTTCATAGATAAAATTCATATGAAATAAATTTGTATGTAAAATCTGTAGATAATACTAAATTTACCTAGGGATAAAAATTCATATGTAATAATTTATTGGTAAATTGATAACTTCTTATAATGACTCTTGAAATTTTCAAGACACATTCATTATACTTTGAAACTTTTAGGAGGTGTCAGATGTGCTTGTCATCCTAGTCATCATTTTGGTAATAATTATATTCGTGAAATCTAAAAAATTACCATGTGCATTCCCTAATTTTAAGATATTAGTTTTGTTAGATATAGTTAACTCTTGATTAGCAAAGTTAACTCTAATTTCTCTTCTTCTTTTTCTTGGACGAAAATCTATCTATATATGGATGATTTCTATCTTTGTAACATGAAAAATGATTTAGAAATTTACTAAAGTCTCTTTATGAGAATTTGTGAGAGTTAAAGTTATTTTTTTCTTATTTTGGTTCTTATCTTGAGAAGTTTTCTCAAGTAGTGAATCCTTTTGAACTTATCCTTGGAATTCCTTATATTCAAGGTGGCATGCTCTTCTCATTTATCTTCCTTAATCAATTTTTACTTTCACTATTTTACTTGTTCTTGTTTCCTTATGCGTTTTCTTATAACATTAAATGTTACTCATCTTTTACCTTCATGTATGCTTCCATGTGCACCTATTACATTCTCCTCCCATCGAGGTATTGTTCTTTATCTCCTTTTTGAGTCAATCAATATCCTACCAAGAGTGATAACTCAAACCTGTGATATTTTAAATCACATTCTTTATAAACCTTTTAGTCTTAGTCAAGAGTGACTTTGTTCCAAATAATATCTGGTCTTAGTTAAGAGTAGCCATGTTCCAAAGAATACTTATGTTAACAATGAGTGATTGCATTCCAAAGAATATTCATGTTAGTCCAGAGTGTTTGAGTTATAAATAATAGTGTGTTTAGCTATAAATGACAATGGTCCAAATAATACTTAGTTTTAACTAAGAGTAGTTGTTATCTAAATAATATTCATTTACATCTTGCACTAATAGTTTGTCTATTGAAACGTAATTAGTTGATTGAGAACTATATGTAATCTTTGTTAACAAACAAAGTAGTATAAAAATACAATGTAAATCAATCATTCTCTTATATATTTAGATTACATGTTATTTAATAGTATTTAATCTTAATTAGAAGAAGAGATCTACAATTCAAAACTACAATATAACCACTTGACATATTACAATAATTAAAAAATAAATAAAACACACTTCAACTCTTCCTTTATTTAATTTGACTTATTTTTCACACGACACAATCTCTTCATTTGGCTCTTCGAGAATGATTTCAATCCAGCTCTGCAAACCTTTTTTAATATAAGTATATAGAAAATGATTTCAATTAAGCTATGTAAACCTTTGGTATATAAAAAATTTTCCATTAATTCAATCCAATGATCATAATAATACAGACTATCAAAGTACAAGATTTTTTAATAAAATCTTTTTATCTTTCAATTTTTATTTTTTTTACATTTTTTCTCTTAAGGGAATTATGATACCAACTTAAAAAGAATAATTAAAATATATATGCAGCTTACCAAACTTATAGATAACTTTATTGAATTAATATAATTGTTATATAGTCTTCCACACATGTAACAATAAATATCTTTTCTTTTCATCTCCTAACTGATAGCAACTTGTTGTCTTCATTGAAACATAAAAACTTTTTTGTCTTTTAATTTACGATAATAACAATACTTTATATATATCAAAAGTCTCTTTACAAAAATTATATAGATTACAATCACAATCAACATAAAAGTGATATTTTATATATCAATTACAATTCTAATTAACATAAAACGTGACATTTATGTTACATGTAACACTGAATGTAACACTGATCAAAAGAATTTTTATCATCACTCATATAAATGGTAATTTGCTAAAAAGATAATCAACGTAGAAAATTTATTTTAGAATCATGAATATCCAAGTTGTTAAATGTTAAGAAGAATTAACCACCTAATACATTTTAATAGTGTAATAATCCAGCCAATTTAGGAAAATATGGGTTGACCGTGGTCAATCAAAATTATTTTCCCAATCTATTTAACTTTGTCATCATCAAAAAAAAAAAAAAAATAAAAAAAAA
>Ga0209700_104614_pt1 | contig 24527 bp, 9 predicted proteins | sample SiratroredBW_FD_187528 | JGI IMG/M metagenome (GOLD analysis project Ga0209700, IMG submission 187528) | Root nodule microbial communities of legume samples collected from California, USA - Siratro red BW (SPAdes) (version 2) | ecosystem: Host-associated > Plants > Roots > Nodule | place: USA...
ATACTGTATTTAAAACTATCATTTATGACTCATTATTTCTCTTACCAACCAGTTTTGTTTAATTCCTAAATAAGATATGTAGCCAGCATATTATATATATATATATATATATAATGCACATTTTGTGGTCTATCTCGCATATTCTAAGCCTTACAAGACAAGAGTAATCAAGGTACAAGAACAAGTTACTCAAAATGAAATTGTATCCATGCATAACAATTATTTATAATGTACTATTTGGATGTCTATCTCCCCTATTCCTAACCTTATAGAAGAAAATACTAATCAAAATGATAAGTTACATAACAGCACGCAATCATACAAGAACAACTTACTCAAAATATAGGTATACGCATGAGGTACCTACCCACAGATTAGGCAAATCAATGTCACCTAACTAAGGATAAGTTGGATAAGTTTATCCATAAATATTTTTAAGAAAAAAATTATCAAATAAATTTAAATTATTCATAAGTCTAAAAATGAAAATTTTAAAAAATTGTATAAAAAAGCTTTTACAAAACAAAGAAAATCCATTATTTAATTTTTCTTTCAGATTGTCTAAAATTGTAAAAGTACATACACCGTTCCAATTACTTGAAGCATAAAACATTCTGAAAGCATGAAGCTTCTACATCATGAATGAAGACAATTAAGTGGCACAATGAAATGTCGCTTATACCAGATATCATCTTGACGATAATTACTGTCACAAACCAGGTTAAATTGGCATGTACTATCTCATCAAGTTTCGATGTTACAGCTTCATACCTTTTTCGTCTGGATTGTTAATGGCGGTGAATTCATTTTACAAAGAGTTAACTATCTAGGTAACATTGATTAAGGTTTCAAATTTGCAAAGAAAACCCGTTATTTAATTTTTCTTTCAGATTGTCTAAAATTGTAAAAGTAGATCACAAATTCAATTACTTCAAGCATAAAACCTTACGAAAACAAGAAGCTTCTACATCATGAGAATTAAGTCAAAATGAAATGTTCCTTATATCATATGTCATCGTGATGATAATTACTGTCACAAACCAGAGTTAGATTGGCATATACTATTTCATCAAGTTTCTATGTTATAGCTTCATACTTTTTCATCTGGATTGTTCATGGTTGTGAATTCATTTCACAGAGTTAAGCCCACAAATATCACGATTGATATCCGAGGAGATGGGGAATATTGTAGTTATTCATATTTTTTTTTCTCTAACAATTCTTATGTGCCTTTTGCAGATTATTCGTTGTGTTATATAGGATGGCCAGTTTTCATATCACTATCTCAGCAACACAGTGTTATCAAACACTGGTTATCAAACAAGTTAATGCATAAAAGAAACATGATAGATAACTTTGAAATAAATAAGAAAGATGCATGCAATCCTATGTTAGCTAAAAAAGTGAGAGTTACTTACATCCATACTTCTACATACCAAAACAAGCATTTTATGTAATCAGTGTGTTTCTATAAGCAACTTGTTTTCAGAAAAAAAAAAAAAACTTAGTTTTTGACACAGCAAACTTTGGTTTTATCTAAGTAATGTGTTTCCATACATCTGCAGATCTCCCTCTTGATGTAGATCTCCCTCTTGATGTGGTAATGGAAATTTTATCTTGCTTCAGACGGAGACTCTCATACAACTAAGACACGTTTGCAAGATATGGAATTTCCTCATCTTGCATGTTAAATTTGTTATTTATACCTTCAAAGATTCTCCAAATATACCAAAATCCTAGTCGCATTCTTCCTCGTATTGCGAAACACAATAATGACGGACCTTATAACAACGGACCTTATAACAGAATTCCTCTTATAAAGTTGAGTTAATAAAATAACTTTATTGAAGATAGTGACTACTGAAATAACTTGTATGGAAGATAATGACGAGTATTAGGTAGATTTCAATTTACAAGACTCATCGACTCTAAATAATAAAATAGATTTATTTCTTTAAAATTTGATAAAAGAGTATAAAAATACAATTTTTCATTGAGAGAAAACATGCTCATAAACATAATTTAAAAAAAATAATTATTTTTTTAAAATAGAAATCTAAAAAAGTTCAGAAGTTGTATTTTTAAGTATGATTCATTAAAGACGAAACAAATAGCTTGATTTTTTTTTTACAACATAATAATTTCTTTAAAGACCACTTATCCATTTATGTAATTAACATTTTTTTTTACAATGTCTGAAATAACAATCGAAGTACATCAGATTTGTAAACAAACCCAAGAAACCACCAAAATTTCTATGCTTTAACCAAACTAAGAAACTCCAAAAATATTCAAGATCCTCATTCTTGTTCATATGTTCAAAGGCAAGATTATAAAACTATTAATATAAGTAAATGCACAAACCTTAATTTTAATAAAGGCCAACACAATTTTAAAAACATTTTAATGTAGTTTCAAAACATTTTATGATCGATTCTATTATCTTCCTGGTCAAGCAAAACAAAACGTCCACCTCCATGGCTTGTCATCAACAGAATATCTCCAGTTTCAGACATACATAAAGAAAGAGTTTACTTTCAGCAATCGAATATAAGATAATAGGTTTTCAAGTAAACACCTTACAAAAAATGGTAAACCCAATAATGGTTCAAGATTGATTTGGTTTTCAAGTAAATGCCTTACAGATGGTTCAAAGATTGATCTTGGTTTTCAAGTAAAAGTTGTACAGATAATGATTCAAGAATGGTTCAAGATTGATTTTAGATTTTCAAGTAAATGCAGAAAGGTTCAAGTCTGTACGACGTTTACTTGAAAACCAACATCAATTTTGAACCATTATCCAAGATTGATCTTGAATAATGGGTTTACCATTCTCTGGACTGCGTTTACTTGAAAACCAAGATCAATCTTGAACCATTATTAACGATTGATCTTGGATAATGGTTTACCATTCTCTATACGGTACTTACTTGAAAACCTATTATCTTGTATTCGGTTGCTAAAAATAAACTCTTTCGTTTGAAACTGGAAATATTTTGTTGATGACAAGCCATGGACGTGAACGTTTTTGTTTTACTTGGACAGGAAGATAATAGAATAGATAATAATGAAAGTTTCAAAAGCGTATTGAGTTTTGAAACTACTTTAAAAAGTTTTTAAAAATTTTTGAAAATTATGTTGGCAGCCTAATTATGTCTCATTGAAATTAAGCTGTCTGCATTTTCTTATATTAATAGTCTCGTAGAGTTTTTTTAATTTGGTTAAAATATAAGAAATTTTAGTGGTGTACTTCGCATTGTTATTGTGGAAATTGTTAAAAAAAAATTAATTACATAAATGGATAAATGATGTTTAAAATGCAAGTTATTTTTTTTGTGTTTAGATGGATAAGTGGTGTTTAAATTAATTACAATTATTATGTTGTAAAAAAAAACAATATTTTTTCGTTTTTAATGAAGTCATACTTAGAAATACAACTTCTGATTTTTTTGGTTCAGACTTTTATTTAAATTAATTAATTATTTTCTAAAATTTTGTTTATGAACATGTTTTTTCTCAATGAAAAGCTATATTTTTCTACTTCTTTTATCAAATTTTGAAAAAATAAATCTATTTTATTATTTAGAGATGACGAGTCTTGTAAATTGAAATCTATATAGAAGTAATGAATAGTCACCATTATCTTCAATACACGTTATTTTAGTAAGCTCAACTTTATAAAGAGAAATTCCCTTATAGGTTGATATTTGAAATTCCCTTATAGGTTGATATTTATTGTAGTGTCTTAGCACAGATTAACTACGTGACTAGAATTTCGGTGTTCTTGGAAGATCTTTGAAGGTGTAAATTAACAAATTTAGGATGCAAGATGAGGGAATTCCATGTCTTGCAAATGCGCCTTAGTTGCATCAGGATAAAATTTCCATTACCAATCAAGAGGGAGATCTGCAAATGCAGAACCCATTCGCATCTTGGTTCAAAATTTGTTAACAGTCTCATTTATTATTTCCATAGCCAAAGATCATTTGACCTGTTGATGGATGTTTAGTATCAGAATGCAGGGCCAGTTTAGAAATTAGGAATTTTGCACCAAATAATAAAATTATTTAGTTTCCTTCTCTCCTTGTTTTGACTTTAAGGATAAATAAACTAGAATTTATCTTACACGGAATCCAAAGTAAGACATGTCCATATGCTTCCAATGTTTGGACAAAATTAAACAAAAAGTGAACACACTGCAAATGCTACTCTACTCTTTCTTTGATTTTGATAGAGCTTTTTTCCTCTGTGCAAGCATGTAACTATACATGTGTATGCTACCTGCATAGAATTATGATGCCATACAAAAAATTATAAGGTAAACAAAAGGAGTGTTAGTCAAAGCACAAATTAGTGGGGAGAAAGATGTTGAGCTCATACCTGGAACATAGATTCCCAATACAACAATAGCAGCAGAAAAGTAATCGAATGAGAAGTTCCATTTGTTGGGCATCCTTATGCAATACTTCTCGGATGCCTGAAAAATACTGTGCTCGTTAACTTGGGTAATGGAAAAACACCACATCAAATAATTTCAGTAAATGATATTCAGGAATCCCAAATACAGTAGGTGGTCAGGTTTCAAAAGATCAACAAACAGGAAACTTGAGGACAATGTAGAATGTAAAACTAAGCAAAAGAGGAGGAGAATGTTTTTTCCTTCTTGACTAAACCAAACTTCATAATTTCCTCTTGGTGAATATGAGGGCACAAAAGAGAAAATATACATTCTCGATGAACAACAAAACTAAACCAGTAGGATTCTAAAAGCATTGTGGACATTTGCTGTTGTAAATCTTTACCTTGATGAATGGCAAGGCAATGTATATCAGACCAACTTCGCTGCTGATGCCTGTTGGATATAGCACTAAAAAGGTGCTATACCTGCCAGACCAAAAATTGCAGTCCATATAACAGGAAGTCAGGAATATAAGAATGATTACCATATAAAATACAGAATACCAGATTAAACTTCATACCTGAGCCACAAAAGCCATGACGGGGCAGATCCAAATGCCTCTTTCAAGCCAAAGAAAAAATAGCGAATAATCTACAATTATTACAGCACAGCAAAGAGGATCATCAATATTGATTATATTGTGGTTATAGTTCTCTTCCCTTTTCAATCAATTATTTTGCCATGGATTACAAAGAGGTTATGTTTACCATGAGCAAAAGAAGAATTGCAAGGGAAAGTCAGGGCCCCAAGTCTAAAAGGCTTCTTTTGCAGTCACCCAAATCATGCATTAAATCGCAAACTGAACTTAATTAGTGTTTAGAAGGGGTTTTGTGTGCAACTTATTTCAAAATGGAAAATGATATTTTGACACCGCATTTTCTCTTACTTTCGTTTGACACTCTGACGTGGCATTTGCTGTCCCGCATAACAATGAGAGAGAAAACACAGTTGTTTTGGAACACATGTGTCTCAGGGGTGGAATGTCTAAGTGGTTAGCTTAGTTCAAATAAGTGGTTCGCTTAGTTCAAATAAGTGGTTCTGTGTGTAATTTTGGAACACACACATATGTCTCAGGAGTGGTAGGTCTAAGTGGTTAGCTCAGTTCACCTAAATGGTTCACTGTGTGTAGTTTTGGAACACACACATGTGTCTCAGGAGTGGAAAGTCTAAGTGGTTAGCTCAGTTCAAATAAGTGGCTCGTTGTGTGTAGTTTTAGAACACAGACGTGTTTGAGGGGTGAAAACACTAAGTGGTTAGCTCAGTTCAAATAAGTGGTTCGCTGTGTGTAATTTTGGCGCACACACATGTGTTTCAGGGGTGGAATGTCTAAGTGGTTAGCTCAGTTCAAATGAGTGGTTCGCTGTGTGTAATTTTGGAATACACACATGTGTCTCAGGGGTGGTAGGTCTAAGTGGTTAGCTCAGTTTACCTAAGTGGTTCGCTGTGTGTAGTTTTGGAACACACACATGTGTCTCAGGAGTGGAAGGTCTAAGTGGTTAGCTCAGTTTAAATAAGTGGTTCGCTGTGTGTAGTTTTGGAACACACACGTGTCTCAGGAGTAAAAACACTAAGTGGTTAGCTCAGTTCAAATAAGTGGTTCACTGTGTGTAATTTTGGAATACACATGTGTCTCAGGGGTGGAATGTCTAGGTAGTTAGCTCAGTTCAAATAAGTGGTTCGCTGTGTGTAATTTTGGAACACACAAATGTGTCTCAGGGGTGGTAGGTCTAAGTGGCTAGCTCAGTTCACCTAAGTGGTTCGCTGTGTGTAGTTTTGGAACACACATGTGTCTCAGGAGTAGAAGGTCTAAGTGGTTAGCTCAGTTCAAATAAGTGGTTCGCTGTGTGTAGTTTTGGAACACACATGTATCTGAGGGGTGAAAACACTAAGTGGTTAGCTCAGTTCAAATAAGTGGTTCGCTGTGTGTAATTTTGGAACACACACATGTGTCTTAGGGGTGGAATGTCTAAGTGGTTAGCTCAGTTCAAATAAGTGGTTCGCTGTGTGTAATTTTGGAACACACGTGTATGAGGGGTGAAAACACTAAGTAGTTAGCTCAGTTCAAATAAGTGGTTCGTTGTGTGTAATTTTGGAACACACACATGTGTCTCACGGGTGAAATGTCTAAGTGGTTAGCTCAGTTCACCTAAGTGGTTCGCTGTGTGTAGTTTTGGAACACACATGTGTCTCAGGAGTGGAAGGTCTAAGTTGTTAGCTCAGTTCAAATAAGTGGTTCGTTGTGTGCAGTTTTGGAACACACACGTGTCTGAGGTTGTAAACACTAAGTGGTTAGCTCAGTTCAAATAAGTGGTTCGTTGTGTGTAGTTTTACACTAAATGGTTAGCTCAGTTCAAATAAGTGGGTGATTCGCTATTTGTAATTTTGGAACACACACATGTGTCTCATTGGTGGAATGCTAAAAACAACTGTGTTTTCTCTTTCATAGTCATGCGGGACAGCACATGCCACGTCGGAGTGTCAAACGGAAATAAGAGAAAATGCAGTGTCAAAGTATGATTTTCCTTTCAAAATATTGGGCTCCAATATAGTATAGGTGTCAGACTAGTGAGATATCACGTGGCCATAATAATGAGTTAGTCTAAACTTTGAAGTGAAATGGTCTTAAAAGCCTAATAAATTACACTAACACTCCGAGAGTTTTGTTAAATTACCCATATGCTCCTCCTTTTTTTCATCACTACAGTAAACCCTTTAAGTGTCCAGAAAATATTACATTGACACCCCTTATATATTAAACCAACCTCCTAATTGTTTTAAAAATATTACACCATATAACCTTATAAGGGAGGTTGTTGTAAGAGGTAAAGAAACAGAGGGGAGGTGTGCAATGTCAAAAAAACCTAATGGGAAATTATCAAAGCCTAAGCATGTTATCATGTTGTGAACAAAACTTGTAGTTTCATGCTAATAGTAAGGGTTTGGATGCTGACAAAATAAATTAGAGAAATCTGAGCCCGACCATATTCATTTTAAACCATTTTTTTTTTTCACTTTATAACCCGTAACCAAGACTGGTCCAAACTAATTATTGTGGGTTTGGTTGGATCCTGTTTCTCTGATCACCCCTAGTACCAACCATATACAGAGTATATCTAAAACAGGGTGAATCACACAAAGAAAAACCAAGGAAGGTTTGGCAATTAAGATATTGGAGATCTTTGATCTCTCAAAGCATCAGCAGTTTTGGAAGAGTTTGTTGGGCTCTACCAGATTACCTCGATATGTTTAAGAAGCAGATGTTTAGAAATTGTTATATTTGTATCCACACAATTATTGCAGAGAATCAGTTCAAAACTCATCAACTTAAAGGAAGTTTAAGTCATATTGCATACTTGCACTGTTATACACCACCTAGACTCATCAAACTAGAAGATCATTTCAAAAACTGACTGGACCAATAGCTTTAACTGAGGCTGTTCTGAAGTTGGCAGTGTTTTCTCTTTTCTATTGGATTGAAGACTTACAAGATTAAATGCCTTCCTACTACATCCTATACACTATACGTTTCTTAAGAGCCAACTCTCACTGTGACATTTATCCCCAGAATAGCTTCGCTGTAGTTTCTACAGGTTCATTTTTCATTATGCTGACTGAATTTAAAATACATAAACAGACTGATGGAAATGGAAACAGGCATGATCAAGTAAAAAAACAACAAGATGATGACAGCAACCATGAAAAACTTGCCTCGGTAACGGACCAGCTGATTAGCAGGGAGGCAAGGAGCACATGAGTCCGAGTCTTCATTCACAGATAAAGGTAAATTTTCAATAAAAGAACATCGTTGAAATTGGAATTGATCTATTAAAGGTAGCAAAATAAAAATAAAAAAGTTCAAGTTTGTCTTGACCTCAGGGAAACTCCATAAAATGCCCCAAACCACGTACAACCTCGAACCTATCTGTGGCAAGGTTGCTGTTACTGGAGACCGCACCAGACCTTTGTCAGGGATAAACAAAAAAGGAGAATAAGTCCATAAACAAACAGATATTAACATTAATTGACCTGTGAAAAAAGTTCAAGTTCTTTCTATTATTGCCATCACTTCTGACATATGAATGTTTTTCTTTGCTTATGCACTGAATAGACTTCTTAGCATATTTTGCAGCGGAATTTTTAAGAAAATTAAAAATAGTGATACTCAATTGTCACTGTTTGATTCGAGAAATTCATAACAATGACAGAAGGAAATTAATATAAATTTGGTCTATACTTAATTCCCAATTTTCCCAACCCTACGTAATGACAATGAGGATAGGCTGACTCACCTACCAAACCATGAAGAATCTAGCAAGCCGCACCAAAAACCACATGAAACAAAAGTTGAAACTTAAGTTAATTCCCACAAGAAAACAAGAACATTTTCCAATCCAACAACAAAAGGGAGTCTCCAGAGTTAACAAAAATAACTTCTTTTCTTAACTATAAAATACCTCAAGCACAGCTGCAGTTTGGGAAAAAAGCAAAGGCTTTTCGGCTGCATGGTATAAGTTTTCATGGCCCGATTCCTTCAGCGTCTTTAGAACAGTAAACAGAACCTGAAACCTGTGCAGATCGGCAAACTTGAGCAATTACATGCGGAAACAATGAGGTTGACAACGAAAAAAAGAGAAATTTCTGAACATGGTGGTTGAAAACGGAATTTGAGAGAGTACCATCCAACAAGGAGGGTTAAGTTGTAGGCGGTGAGGTAGAGGCGCCTGAGAAGGGAGAAGAAACCCGCCATAGATGGATGTGAATGAGGAGAGTTTAAATCAGAAAATGGAAGAAATGTGAGTGTTGGTTATTGTTACGGATTTGAACAGGCATTTTATGGTGAAAGGAAGAAAGTGTTGGTGAACTGTGGACTTGGGTAGTTCAACTTCCCCAAACCACTTTATGTTTCTGCCTGGTAATACGAGGGAATGTGAATTAAGAGCTGCACTTTCTAGTTTAGCAACCTCAAAATGCGACAACTGAATTACACTTTTAGTTAGGTCATTGTTCTATTCTAATTTCTAAAACGTGACTACGGTGAAGATGCAACAAGAAAAATTATATTCTTATTTTAGATTAAAAAAAAACTGATGTAAGTATATAAAAAAATAAGATTACTTTATATATTTTTTTGTTTTTTTATTCTCCCTCCATCGTTCTAATCTTTTTATTTTTATTTTATAATTTTAGTTTCTAGATTTTTAAAAGTTATTAACTTTCTCGTAAACTTACAATAAATTCTCCAAGTGATAATAACTTTCTCGTAAACTTACAATAAATTCTCCAAGTGATAATATTTAAGCCGTAATGTTGTTTCATTTGATATTGTTTGCATATCATGTTGCGTATGTTGTTTTTTTGTTTTTCGGTTATATATATTTCAAGGTTTATTACCCTTTGTAATATACTATACTGATCAATTAAATTTTTTTCTTTTGATCTTTCTTGATTTAAATCTTGGCTTTTTTTCTTTTTTTCTTTTTTACATCATTTTCCTTTCATCATGAATGCTAACATTTTATATCGCAAGAGTAAATCTAAGATGGTATCAAAACTATTTTTTTAGGAGTAAATATAAGATGATATCAAAACTATTTTTTTTAGGAGTAAATCTAAGATGATATTTGAATTGTTCTTTCTTGTTTCCTAACCTTATTAAGATCCAATACAAAATCGATCAAACTCCTTTTATATGTAATTTCTTATATTTTCACTTAAATAAAAATCTTTCCATTTTTTTTTTGTTTTCTCTGTTTTTTATTCAAATAATTATCACTCATGGAACAAGTTTATGATTATTGTGTTCAGTGTTAAGAATAATATTATATTTGTTAATGGATTGTTGTTAAACCTGTGAAAAGAGATGTCTCTTATCAAGTATGGAAACAATGTAATAATACGATGGTTTCTTGGCTTGTTCATTCAATTTCTCCTTCCCCAGGATAAAGCATTTTATGGATGAATAAAGTGGAGGAGACATGGAATGGTTTGAAATCATATTTTTTTTTCAAGGAAATCTCTTAAAAATTTTATATTTGCAAACGGAAGTCTATTTTTAAAATAGGGAGATCTTAGTGTTAAGGATTCTTTATAAAATTGAGTAATGTGATAAGCTAGGGAATATTAGAACTAGCTATACCACACAAAATGCTCTTGTGGAGTGATTATTATGATTGCGTAGAGAAAAGAGGAAGATCATGCTATACAATTTTTTATAAGGATTAAATGGTTAGTACAATAATGTTAAATCATGTGTCTTTTTAATGGATCATAATTCACCTATTGCTAAAAGTTTTACTTATATAACTCAACAAAAATGCCAAATAATTGGCAATAATTTCATGACGGGATTAAAGACCAAGATGCAACAACCTTTGTTATTTCATGCACACACTATGGAAGAGCAGGTCATATGGAAAGTGTCTCATGAGAAACATGGATTTCCTTTGAGTCATGAAAATAAGAAATTTAATAATTCTTCAAATAAAAATATGTGTATACAATATGGCAAAAATGGTTATATTGTAGAAGTTTGCTACTAGAAGCATGGTCTTCCTCCTGGGCATAGATATTATAATAGAAAAAACAATGTTCTTAACCATTTTGATATTAAAGAAGACAAAGATTGAAGTTGTCTAACTTACTGTCTCTCGAAAACAAAAGATGTGTATCACAATAATAATACCAAGTCTTGATGTCTTCAATTCAACAATCCAACAATGAAAATACTACTGGAACATCTCAAGTCAACTAAATCGAATCTATTAATTCTTGTTCCACACATGAAGGTGAGTTTTTCTCCATATCATTTCCTCTAAAACCCAAAATATAACATCGTGGATTATTGATTTTGGTGCTACAAATGATGTTTCCACCTCTCGGTGAATTTTCTTTCTTAAATACACATTGATCCTATAATTGTTAGATTACCTAATGGAATTAAGGTGTTTGCTACTTATATTTGTACAATTAAATTCATCAATGTTTTTCTGCTAAGAAATGATTTACTCATTTTTTCTTTCACATATAATCGTATTTCTATTTCCAAATTGTTTCTTCCCTCAATTTTGAAGTTTTCTTCACCTTCAAATCTTGTGTGATTTAGGATTTGAAAACTAAAGAGAAGATTGGTATAGTTGATGTTAATGTTGGTCTTTATGTTTTTAATCCTCCATCACATTCTATTAATACTTCTTGTTGTAATGTTGTAAAAAATAATCTTTAACATGCCTGACTAGGTCACTTGTCAGATGAAAGACTAACCATTTTGAAATAGAAACATCCTTACATACATAGTATAAAAACAATGGTTGCAATACTTTGATTTGATACATATTGCTATTTGGGGACCTTGTTCTAATCTTTCTTTACATGGTCATAAATATTTTCTTACTATTTAAGTTTTCCATGGATTTGTCTTAAACTTGTACTCACCTAGTAAATTTCACTACTCTTAATTAAAAACCATGTCAAAATTATAAGATATGGTAATGGGTATGAATTTTAATTCTCAAGGGATTATTCATCAAACCAATTGTTTAGAAACATAGCATAATGAAAATGTAGAGAGAAAACATCAATATAGCATAAATGTCACTCGTGCTTTAATGTTTCAATCAAATGTTTCCACACAATTTTGGTGTTATTTTTTTTTAAATATGTTGTTCATTTAATAAATTGCACACCTACACCATTTCGTAAAAGTTCTTCACCTTTTTGAAAAATTATATGATAAAAATTGTGGTCTTAATGACATTCATGTGTTTGGATGTTTATGTTATGTTAGCACTATAACCTCTAATAGAAAGAAACTTGACACTCATGCAAATCCTAGAATTTTTCTTGGTTCTAAACTTAACCTCAAAGGATACATTGTATATAATATGAAAACTCATAACATTGATGTATCATAAAATGTTGTTTTTTTTATCTGAATCGCTTTCCTCAATATCATATTTTACATGACACTACTACCTCTCCCTTAACCTTCTTTATCTTTATCCTTTGATAATCAGATGACTTTATTGATAATTTTCTTAAAAAAGAAACGATGTTAATAATACTATTATTATTGAAACACAAGATGAACCTCTTAATGTGAGTCACTTTTCTCCTCTGTGATTCATCAAAATAAGAATTCCACCTACTTATTTACAACATTATGAATTGTCTCTTGCATCCTCTATACCTATTAATAAAATTAGGTATCTAATTGAATCTTTTATATCTCTTTTCATACTCTTTCCTTGTTTTCAATAGGTGATCCTACCTATGGATACCAATAAAGATATCTGGATAAAGGCAATGAATGAAGAAATCACAATACTTGAACAATAAAACACTTGGACCATTACCTCTTTATCAGTAGATAAAATTGTTATTGGTTGCAAGTGAGTATACAAGGTGAAGTATAATGTTAATGGATCTATTGATAGATACAAGACTTGTTTTGTTGTGAAAGGATATATTCAATTAGAAGGAATATATTTCATTGATACTTTTTCTCCAGTTGGAAAGTTAACAACTATATGACTTCTTTTATTCTTAGTGGCAATACACATTATCATCTAAAATAACTTGATGTTAACAATGTTTTCCTTCCTTGTAATTTGCATGAGAAAGTCTACATGAAGCTTTCGTCGTATGGAACACAAAGAAAGACCAAGTATATCACCTACACAAATCTCTTTGTTATATTAAACAAGTTAGCCACCAGTGGTATGTCAAACTCTCTAGTTTTCTGTCTTTACATGGCTTTAAACAAGCTTCTACATATCACTCATTTTTTTAAAGTTCATTGATTCCAATTCAACAACTTTAGTACTATATGTACATGAAATTGCTCTTGGTGATAATAACATTACGGAGATAGCCAACACTTAAATGCTTGATGAAGCCTTTAAAATAAAGAATCTCAATTATTTAACATATTTTTTTTCTGGCTTGAGGTTGCAAGGACCAACAAAAAAATGTGCCTTGGACATGCTTGCTTATGCGTCTGTTTCAACACCTATAAAGTTCTCCAGTCGCATTCTTTCGCCATTGGTAACTCTTCTTGCTGAAGATTTATTGAAAGACTAATCTACCTTACAAATATTTGACCTGATATCACTGATGTTGTCCATCACTGTGAAGCTCGGACACGGCCCTCAACCGCTGTGTCTCGGCGTCCGACGCGTCACCGACACGGACACCCGTCGGACACAGTGTTTTGTGTGTCGGACGCGGCGCTAACTGGCGTACACGCTGGGCAGGTGTGGAGTGTGGAGGAAGAAGAAACAGTGAGGAAGAAGAAATAGACCAGGTGTAGAGCGTGGAGGAATAAGAAACAGACTAGGTGTGGAGCGTGGAGGAAGAAGAAACAGTGCATATTGACACAGAAGCCCGTGAAGAAGGAAGAAGAAGTATCTAGAAAATTTGGTTATATAATTAATAATATTATATTAAATTTAATATAATTTAATATAATCATTCTTAATAAAATAATTTATATTAAATTATATTAATAATTATATTAACAAATATATTAATAATTATATTAAATAAATATTTTAAATTATATTAATAATTATATTTTTATTATATACTTTTTAAAATTATTATTATTTACTTAAATTTAAAATTTGGATAACATTTTTTTTAATTTATATTTTTTAACTTAATATTTAAATATAATTTTTTATATAATAAGATACAACCCACATTAACAAATCTTAACAACCAAATCTTAAATACAAATCTTAACATCCAATTAGAATCTTAACCAATAAATAAATCTTACCATCCAATAAAGTTATTTCTAAAATCAATTAAATAATCTCTTAAAAATGATTATAAATAATAGAAGATGCAAGATACAAATCAATCATTCAGTGAGAAAGAACGTTCTCTCATTTTAGCATTTTAAAAAAAGAAGAAAGTATAAGTCTTGGAAGAGTGAAGAAGAATACTCCTTTTGAAAAGCGAAGAAGAACAATACTTGAAGGAGCAAAGAATAAGGTTGTGTTGGCAGAGACAAAGGAAGGTTGTACGTTGACAGAAACAAACCAAGAATTTACGTGAAGAAAAGAGTTTGCGTGAAAGAAGAACACTTTGAATATTTCTAAAAAGATAAAAAAAAAGTAAGTCTTTTGATTTTAAAATAATTTATTTTTATTATTTTATTAATAATAACTTGATTTTTTTATTATATCAAACTACAAAATATAAATACTTATTATACTAAATCTATTATTTATTTTAATTTTAATAATTAAAGTTTTAAATATTTTGGTAATACCTACTGTATACAAAAATAATATACGTTTTAAAAAAAATTTCTGTTTTACATATTCTATTATTTTATTTATAATATTATTTGTAGTTATTATTTTATTTATATACGTTAGTAAATAATATGCATTTTCAAAAACTTATCTGTTTATTAAATCTATTATTTATTTTAATTTTAATAATTAAAATTTTAAATATTTTGGTAATACCTACTATATACAAAAATGATATACGTTTTAAAAAACTTTTATGTTTTATATATTCTATTATTTTATTTATTATACTATTTGTAGTTATTATTTTATTTATATACGTTAGTAAATAATATACATTTTCAAAAACTTATCTGTTTACTAAATCTATTATTTATTTTAATTTTAATAATTAAAGTTTTAAATATTTTGATAATACCTACTGTATACAAAAATAATATACGTTTTAAAAAACTTTTCTGTTTCATATATTTTATTATTTTATTCGTAATATTATTTGTAGTTATTATTTTATTTATATACGTTAATAAATTTATTGGTGATAATAATTTATTTTAATGATTATATTTTTAAAATTTTACTATATAATACTTTTTTTAATTATTATGTTTTATTTATATTTAAAATTTAAATAAACATAAAATATATTTATGTTATAACTTAATGTATTTTTTAAATGATAAATTAATATTATAAATCTTTTATATTTATTTTTTATAGGAAATTAAGATGAATGATCAAGTTATAGAAGAAGATGAAACAAAACCTTTATGGAGATATGTTTTAAAATTAAGTAAAACTCCTGGTGGAGGGAATAATTATGTTATTTTATGTTTATATATTTATAATGTTGTAGATATTATAGTCATGAGTGGTTAAGTGAAGATTCACACAGACTTGTTCCACATCAGGATGTCGAACTTACTCATGAGAGAAAGAAATGTTTTATGAGATACTTTGATGATCCAAATGTAAGGAGACAAGTAAATATAGAATTTGCAAACTTTTCAGATGGAAGAGAAGGTTTTGACGATGTTGACTCTTAAGAGATAGAGGTAACATGGCTGCAAAAACATGGTAGCTTGTTCATGGAGCTCATGCACCATCACTTCAAAAAATAGCTCTTTAAGCTACTTGGACAACCATGTTCTTCTTCTTGTTGTGAAAGAAATTGGAGTACATACTCTTTTATACATTCTTTGAAAAGGAATAAGATGACTCCTAAAAGAGCAGAATATCTAGATATGTCCATAGTAATCTCCGTCTTCTCTCAAGAAACTCTTCAAAATACAAAGAAGAAGAAACTAAATTGTGAGATATTACAGGAGATAACTTTTCATTGGATGACAATGGAATTCTTGAAATTGCGAACTTATCTCTTGATGAACCAGAATTAGAAGTTATATTTTTCAATGAAGATGAAATGTAGAAGTTATATCTTTTGTTAGACTATTTTTTTTATAAAAGTTTCTCTTTTTTTATGTTTTCATATATTAATATATTTTAATAAATTCATATATATATATATATATATATATATATATATATATATATATATATATATATATATATTGCCGTGTCCCCGTGTCCTATAATTTTCGATTTAGCCGTATCCACGTGTCCGTGTCCGTGTCATATCCGTGTCCGTGTCCGTTTCATAGGTCCATCATCTCAGTTTGAGGGGCTCTAAAGAAATTAAATAAATTCTTCAACTGATAATCATTAAATGGTTATGTTGTTGCTCCTTCTGATGTTGTTTGCGTATGATGTTAGTTCGTCTTATGCTATTTTTTCTATTACTGTGTTTGTTTTTCAGTTTGGTTCTTTTCGTCTTATATATAAACTAAGACCTATCACCTTTTGTAACACAAGATACAGATTATTCAAATCCTTTTCTTTATTTATTTTTAATGTCTTCTCTTGTTTTTCTCTTTTTTCTTTACACATTGCTAAAATCGTATCTTGCATGAATAAATATAAGAAATTTTAATCAAATTTTCAATTTTACACGTGCTTTTTAATTTTTATCTTATCTAATAAAATCTTAAATTTAACATATTCATCTAAAATATCGCTAAGAAATTTAGTTTATTAGAGTGATATCTCCCTTGTTAATGAGCACAATCCTTTGGATGAAAGAATTTAAATCTTGCAATCTCTATGAGTCAAGTCTTAAATTTGTAACCACCATTAATTTTAGCCGCATTCCCTTACTAGTGTAAGATTTGATTCCAAATCTTGTGGGGAATGCAAGCTTTGAAATTTGACCAAAGATTCAGGCGAAATAAACACAAGCTAAAATGACTTCGATTGAAGAAATTAAAGAAAAACTACATGTTGTCAGCGTTCAGATGGTGAAGAAGACCTTTAAGATCGAAAAAGATTAATCCACTTCATTGATTGAAGACAGTTTCTTTAATGAAATATTTGATCATTTTGTATCATTCTTCGTTTTGGATTTGATTTGAATTTTGTGTTTGGAACTTGGTTTTCCTTTAACTCAAAGTTTGAAATGTGTGTATTCATGTGGTTTAAAGAAAAGGTGTCTTTTTAAAAGCTTGCTTACCATTTCAGACAAATAAATATGAAGCATGCTTCACAGTTATATTATGGTTTTAATGTTGATCTATGCAGTAACTACGAGAAATTAATACGGTGAAAAGTTTGTACCCTGTTATACATTAATTTTCTCCATTTACGATATCTGTCACACTAGTAAAACTTTCACAACAGAATCACAGTATTTCCCTCTCCCTTTATTGTCTAAAAAAATCTTTTTATCTGAACAAAACTCTTCCCAAAGATAAACAATAAGCCCCACTGCACTACTCCATCAGTTATTTCAAATTAGTTGCAGCTGTAGGTACAACTATATTGGCTGCACAATCGTTTCAAAAATATCTATATGTAAAACAATGTGATAATCGATTCTTCATTAGTTGCTACATTTAGTTGAGGCAAAGCATTGTATCTCACTCTTTTTGCCCCACAAAATGGAGTATTACCATAACACGTGCTACACTTGTTCCCAATACCTCCATGGAAAAACTTCAAACAACAAAACTTGTGTAATAAACCAAAGTTGTGTATGGAAACAACAACAACAACAAATTAAACAAACTCTCCAAAGTGAAGTTCAGTGGCCTTTTTCTACGTTGAGTGCAAAGAGGACAACACAAATGACATAGGTAATGTGTGCAATAGACGAAAGTGCTCTGAACAAGTATGATCTTCGATACAAGTTGTTGCAAAAACTTGCACCAGTAACATACTCACATGAATACACCATTATTCTCATATTTGTTGCTTTCTCTGTGTCTCTCTGTCGTGTGTTAGAGAAAAAGCACTATATTAGGAAACTTTCTAAACGTTCTTCACGAGAGTTGGTCCTGTATCACAAGCACAGGAAGTCCAAGTACAATTCAAATCACGGGTTAAAATATAGTATATATCTGTGAACAGAAATAAAGTTGTTACTAACTATTATGGTATGTTACTTTGTGTGTGTGCCTGTGATTAATTTTAATTAGTTGATCTAATCTAAGTTGTAGTTAATTGATCTAATTTTAATTCCCTTACTTGTATTGTATAAAATCATCTTTACGATTACACTTTTAGTTCGTTTCTTGAGTGTAAGAAATGTTCTTAGAAGAACTATATTAGAGTAGATGAAAAGTTATTCACGTTAGAAAAACTATTTCAATAAGAACTTTCAAGAATATTGAAAAAAGATGATAAAAGAGGTCAGAAAAAGAAAAAGGAAAAAAAGGACAAGATAGATGAAGAACTTCGAAAGAGTCCATAACTAAAGAGAAAGAGAATAAAGATTTTAATTTCTCAGGAGAATTTAGGACTGACAAAAATATGCTTAAGAACCGATTTTTGGTTTATATGATTTGAGTTGTTTTAAGGAATTAAACTTTGAAAGTTCAGTGAAGAACATCATATTACAATCTTAGTTTCTCCGTAGTTTTAATTTTTATCTGTATCTTAGTATTTATATGTTACATGGTTAATTCTTTTAATTCTTAATTTATGGTTTTAGTCTTTTTTTTTATCGTTGTTTATTCTTCACATTTTAGTCAACGAACTTTGTATATGTTTATTTCATTTTTACATTTTAATTAATTAAATAATTTCTTGAGTATTTTAAATGATTACGTTAGATCTAAGATTCAGTTAACCCAAAATAAAACATATACAAAAACAAAGATTTAACCAAACTTGTAAATTTTAAAAATTTGAAAAAAAAATCACGGATACAAATTAAAGAATACTAAAATAAACTTCATCAATATTTAAATTTATGATACAAGAGATTTCGAAAGTGACCAAGTATTAAAGGTTTAAACTTGGCTGATACAGATGTATCATGTGTCCACCACCAAAAGGTGAGTTGTGAAACTATATATTTTTTATATGACCTTTTTGTTTCCCCTAGTATTCTAATGGAATGAACATATGTGATACATTATTTAGGGGAAAAGAAAACGACGTGAAACAGTTATTCAGATTAAGGGGAAAAGCTTAATTAGTCCTAACACTTCATCCACTCCTGGTTTAGCAACAAATCCATTATGTTGTTGGAAACTCGTACAAGTTATAATTCATTTTAAACTTGATTAAGAATTAAACATAAATAGTGGAATATTTGTCGCTATTGGATGGTCTTTCTTCAGTTATTAATTTCGTGATAACGATTACATTGACAACCTATGCCTGCTACAATAACATATTCCAATTAAGTTTACACGAAAATAGGAAAAAGGAATACTTGAGTTGTTATTTTCTTCTAATGTAATTGAGGTGAGAGAATTTTATTCCAATTCCAAATCATACCACATATAATTGATCCTAAGGAAGATTGTTTACCATATCAATATCCATTATATATGTAGATGTGTGTGTGGGTAGTTTTCATGTTTACTAGGTAAAGTAACTGGTGCATGTTCATGATGTTTTAGACAAAAATAAAGAGTAGGGAACAAAAAAAATCACAGAAGGATTTTCTGCAGAGAAGGGTAGCGAAAATGATTCTTCAAGAAAATAATACCACATAACAAGAAATGAAACCCATCCTAGTCCAAAATAAAAATATAGGAGGAAGAAAGACAACGAGAAAAAGGAGGATGAATAGAAAAATGCATTAAAGGTGTTCAAAAATGAAAATTGTGCCACTTATCGAGTTTTACCAAAGAGGAGTGTAGTTTGTCAAGTAATGATAATAATTATTTTGATAATGTAATCAAAAATTTCATATATAAGAAATATATTCATAATTATCTTCAATATTGGTTTTATTAATATCACTTAAATATCATTCATAATTAGTCTTTTCAGAAATACATAATAAGTTAGAGTTAATTCATTTAAAAAATCATGACACTACTTCTAAATTTTTTAAATAATGATTTTCTAAGTTTTTTAATTTACTTCTTATCTAGAAAAGCAAAGCATTTTTAATAATAAGGATTTTATTTGTTGACTCACTGACATAAATATTAGTGTTGGATCTTTTAAGGAAATACATCAAAAGAATTAAATATTAATAAATTATTAATCAAGTCATATAAAAGATTATGATAATATCTCTAATTTAAAATTTTAAAATAATTATTTATTTATAGTTACTTTTTTATATATATTTAATTTTTTTATGTTTAGTTAATGTTTTTGTTGAGAGTATTTAAATGAGATGAGTGAATATATTAAGATGAATATAGCCAATTTCTGTTGAGATTCTTCTCTTCAAGTTTGGACTCAATTCAAAATGAATGCAACCAAATGAATGTAGGGATAATAATCATAGTTATAGGAATGTCACTTCTATTTATAATTATTAGCTTAATTAATGAAATCATTTCTATTAATTTAATCTTAAATTAATATTTGCTTTATAAGTTGTCACATCACCAAGTTTCAATTTAGGGTAAACTTTTCAAATTACCTTTTTAAGTAATAAGTTTGTTCTCGAAAAAGACTTCAAGTAATAAGTTAAGTAAAATACAATTAATATAAAATTTAAACTTACACTAAAATTTATAATTCAATCTTTAATAATAATCTCAATTCAAGTCTTATAATCGTATATGGCTTATCTTTAGAATATTCTTATCCCTTTGTTCTCAACCATATTTTCATTAGATATATACTTAGATAGTGACTAATTATGTCAAAATTAAACATGTGTATATATATTAAATAGTTTAATTAGTAGAGTATTAGAAAGGCGTGGTTGAAGAGAATATTAAAGTGAATGTGATATAAAGCACGGGGAAGGAAGGGACAACAGCTTGCAACAAATTGACCCATCAACCTGCATGCTTCAATCACTCCACAATCTGATTATCATTATCACTATCACTGCCTTCACTCTTAGTCCTGCAATCAGGACCCATTAACCCTGTAATTTTGTGGACAGGGATGATATCAACACTTTTCACCAACAAAAAGCAAGCACACAACATTCCATTTCTTACATATATTTTATCACTATTCCGTACCACACCAGTTCTTCCACTCGGATAATCCTACTTCTGCGTCCACCAATCAAATTCCAACTCACTTCAATCATCATCTTCTCTATTTTTCCTATTTTAGCAAGAATATGTAAATTTCATGGAAAAAAATGTTGTTTTTAAGTATTACAAAATTCATGGAAGGCTCCATCCTGTTCGGAAATAAAAAATATCAACATAATAAACAAAATAAAACTTTATTCATGGGATAACTTAGATATAAATATAATTATGTTCTTTACACTCGCTTGATATTTATTTTACTTCTTATTATACTCTTAATTAAATAGAAATCAAGAAACTGTTAAGTATGAAAAAACTAAGTTAAAACAAGAAACTTATATTTTATCATAAATCAGTTCAACATTTTTCCTTGTTTGCGTATTTTTTACACCATTTTATTTTTGTATCGAGGCATTTATAAAGAGGTAAGATACATAATTTATTGTAAATGTTATCTTCATCTACATGAATACGAATGGGGTGACCTGGGTCACTTAAGTGTTCCACTGATAATATTTTTATTCAACTCAAAACAAGTCTAATAACGAAAATGAAGTCACTAATTAAAGGCGCCTATAATAGTATTTTTGCTTTAGTTTTATAAAATATTTTATAGAATATATTTTAAAAACTTATTTTTAGAGAGTAGAAATGGAAGGGGAAAATGTAAAAAAAAAAAAAAAAAAAAAAAAAAGGAAGAAGGCAAGTAATAAAAGAAGTATAAAATAAAATAAAATAATTAGAGAGAGGATAAATAAGAAAAATAAAGAAATATTAATAATGCACTCCTTTTCTTAATTTGGTACTCACTCCACGGACTATTAGAAGAATTTAATTAGAGGTTATTTAAATTTATTAGAAAGTATATTTTTAAAAAGTTAAAAATAACTCGATCCATGTGAATCATTATAAACAACTTCTCATTATCTTTTCATTTTTTTTAATCTGAATCCTTAAAATATAATAAAAAATTAAAAATATAATATATTTATTAAAAATTTACATTAATTAAAGACATGACTAATTTATAATATATAAATAAAACAATCATTTTCTTATAAATCAGTTTTTGAAAAAATTAAATTAAATTCAAATACATTTTCTATTATAATATTAAAATTTATCTTCACAAGATTTATTAAATATATTGAGTCACATTTAATATTGAATATTTTATTTTTTATCTATAATTATTTCAAAAAATAAGACAAATATAAGTGCTCGGTAATAATAATTCATTAGTTACTTTAAACTTTAGAATGGATTGATAATTGAAAAGCAAAAGCTTTTTAATAAAATAATAATACATAAAAATGATCAAGGAAGTTGTATAAAAACGAACTCAGACTATGGTGTTGGCATATGCCACTGATTGCTTTTAATTTCCCTCTCTTGTTTGTTTTTTAAAGATCGCAAATATTTACTGAAGATGAGAGGTAGAATCATTATGTGTAAAACAAAGAAAATTGGAGAATAATCTAGTTACTTGTATGGATAAAATACCTACACTAATTGACAATTACTAGTAATTTGTATTTTTTTAATCAAGTGTTCTAAGATTTGAATTCTAATAATGCTATTTCGGTAAAATAAATGCTATAATTTTTTTCTCTTCTAAGTTTAAAGAGAAATAAAAATAAATTTTAAAAAATAAATATTTATTCATAAATAATTTAATAGAAACATTTGTTATCAAACTTGTTCACATGTCTAGAAAAAAATAATATATAATTTTATTTAACATTGAAAAAATAATAACAATCATTTGAAATTTCCCAAAAAATAATTTTATTTGAATATAAAAAAATTACGTAAAGAAATATGTATGAAATTGAAATGAAAAATGATAACTAAGTTTTTTATATTTATAGCAATAATTTATTTTTCCAGCCATGTTCTCACACACATAACTGTAAACAGTTTTTTATTATAAAAAACAACTGAGATCTGTCCAAATAATTTTCCACGAAGATGTTCTAGCCTTGAGAAGAATGAATCTATTTATTTTTATTTCATAGAATAAAATAGTCACAATGTCGGCATTTGAGGTGTGTTTATTTAATATTAAAAAGGAAATTATGTCCATTGCGTGGCTCGATTCCAAACGAATCAGAGTGTGACGAATAATTTGACAGTTGCACACTAAGATGGGGATAGATTCCCACGAGAACGAAGTTCTCATACACCACAAAAACTATATGTATAACTATTATTATTTTTTTATTAATCACATTACTTACTCGTAGACCATACAAAATTTATCAAAAAACTGAAACTATACTAATCAAACTAATTTTCAACCTTTCTCAAAACCAAAATTTTCGAACACTCGTATTTCTAAATTTTAATTTAGTTGTTCATTACAAATAAAACAGTATATTCTCAACTTATATATTTTACATCACAAATACCCATTTAATACACACAATGTTTATAAGTTATATAGAAGTAAAAATAATTCCAATGCCGTTTTTCTTTATTGAGAAATGAAATTCATTTATCAAAATTCAAAATCCAACTTAGTCTTAGTTAATCCATGTCTATATAAACCAGACTGGATATAGTGATATAACTGAAACTTTAACATTTGTCGTTAATATTGTGACATGGATGTGGATAATGTAAATTTATGTTGGATTAAATCTTAAATATAAAAATTTCTATTTAAGGTTAGATGATGATATTATCTAACATAAATATATAATAAAAAAATTAAAAAAATCTAAAATTTATGTTGAGCGATGATTCGATATAAATTTCGACTTTTTTTTTCTAAATAATATTGATGTTAGCTTTAAACTAAACAATAAAATATAGAAAATTTTAATAATAATAAATAAATATCTTAATTAAGAAAATCAATGTAAAATCATCTAATCTAACCTAAAAATTTTATTAACAAAAAAAAAAAAATATATATATATATATATATATATATATATATATATATATATATATATATATATATATATGATACCAGAGTCCAGTCGGAAGGCGGATAAGTAAAGCATTTTAGGGAAAGATGTAAAAATATAGTAACTGAAAACTTACAAAGATGTTAAGATCCTTTCAATACGTTCAAACACGATTCTTTTATTATGAAGCTGTCTGAACTCTAGAAAATTATACAAGGAAGCAATGGTTTACAAGAGGTTTAGAGAGAGAGAAAAGAGAGAAGGATAGAAATTAGAGGATGATCGGATGATCCCTTCCTCTGGTCCTGCCCTCTATTTATACAAAGTGCAAGTTGGCGGATTTCAAATTCTCGCTCAACTGCGGATTTAA
>Ga0209700_104615_pt1 | contig 24527 bp, 10 predicted proteins | sample SiratroredBW_FD_187528 | JGI IMG/M metagenome (GOLD analysis project Ga0209700, IMG submission 187528) | Root nodule microbial communities of legume samples collected from California, USA - Siratro red BW (SPAdes) (version 2) | ecosystem: Host-associated > Plants > Roots > Nodule | place: USA...
AATAATCATCAACTATGGTCAAAAAATATTTATGACCATGAATTGATGTAAATGAGTATGGTCCCCACACATCAACATGAATCAAATCAAAACATTTTTTAGATTTAGATGAACTAAGAGGAAAGGGGAGTTTTTTTTTTTTGCTTTGCAAAATGACAAATATCACAAATGAAAGATTTATTATATTTAACAAAAGGAAATTTATTTTTGATAACATCTAAAGATTTGTTTGAAACATGCCCTAACCAAAAATGCCAAAGGGTTTCGAGATCACTAGCAGTAAAATTAACAATATTGGTGATATGTGGAGATTTGACAGGTTTGATTTGAAGGATTTGATAAGAAGAGACCCTGAGTATATAAAGTCTACCTTGCATCTAAGCTGATCCAATCATTTTCAAGGAGGTTTTGTCCTTAATATGACAACCATTAGAATAAAAAACAATCACACAAGACAAATTATCAATTAACTTTGCTACTGAAAAAAGGTTAAAAGTGAAGTTAGGAATATATAAAACATTATCTAAGACTTGATTGATAAAAACACTTTCAGAATAATTTGCAAAGACTTAATTTCCATTCGGGAATTTGACAGAGATAGGATTAATTTGATGATATGAAGTGAAATTACTCAAGGATGAACAAATATGATCAGTAGCACCACTATCAATAATCCAATAACTAAAGGAAAAAATAAATTTATTACCAGTGTGTGTTGCTGTGTTGGAAGGAACACCAGAGATTTTGATTAGAGACATTGTCACTGGATTTAAACTGTTGTAGAAGGGTTAACAATGTTTGATACTGCTTTGGAGTAAAACCAATATGCTGAGAATGTACTTCTAACCTTGAACCATCATGATTCTACTGATTATTATTACAGTCTGCTTTATGATTTTTAAACTTGAACTGAGGTGGAAAACCAGGCCTTCTATAGCACGTATCAATGACATGTCCTGTCTTTCCACAATGACTGCAGACATTAGAAGTATATTGTCTTCCAAAACTACTTCTGTTAGTATCATTCATTTTTTTTGACTGATCACCAAAAATTTGTCTCTCTTGTTGTGTACCAATAGAACAACCATATGTTGTTGAGAACTAACATGATAAGGTGAACTAAAATATTGTGAGGGATCAATAATTTTGACCATGATAAATGTAGCAACCAGAGCTCTAATCTGATACCATATTATAAAAAATAGAGATGAACAAAGATGAACAAGAATGAACAAAGGATATGAGAATGAAAATATTATCTTTGTTTTTTTTCATATTTCATCAAAAATAAAGAACTGAATATATACAAGTACGGTACCCATTCTAGGTATAGCTAAATAAAGAAAACAAAATAAAATTATTACAATCTTATAATGTCATAAAAACAAATAAACAGAATTTATGATAATTTGATCCGACCATAAAGACAAAATCACATAATTAGTTTCTTTCTAGAAATCTTTTATCCACGTCCTCGGAAAAGGATCATTACAATTGCTTGTAGAGAATCATGAAACTTGTTAGGCAAAAAATATTCGTATATTAGTTATAATCTCATGTTGTTACATTATATTTTCTTTATCATTTGGTTTATATCAGCCTATGCAAATTGTAGCTGTCTAGGTTAGGTTTATTTATTGTTGCGAATACATCGTATAATGATTGCTCTGATAATTCCGTTGAAAAATTATATTACTTATGTGGCTTGTATTGAATAAAGTTAGAAATATTTTCAAGTGTTTCTGATTTTTAATTTCAAAATTTGTTCTTTAAATCTTAAAATTTAAATAATTTTGATTGAGGAATTTTTAGTTTTGAATACACTGTGATCCCTTTCCGGGACTAGGCACAGATATACATTTCTATATGATATATACATACATTATATGTATATATACATATTTATTTGTTTATTTTTTATGCGTGAATACATTATTCCAACTATGAAAAGAATGAAAGTTAAAATGTTCGCCATTATCCTTCAGATACTAATAAAAAGTTTAAAATTTTTAACAATGTGGTTATTCATGATTTTTTAAACAAGGACTTTTGTCCAATTTATGCACTTTTTGCCAACATTTAAAGAAAATATATAAATTAAAGTTTCGGAATTTTCTTTTCATTTAAATATATATTTTTGAATTTAATTATCATGATATGCTACGAAGTTCTTTTATCAAAAGAGATGAATTTAGAAAAAAAATTGCAAAGATTTAGAGGTATTATAAAGAAAAAAAAAACTTCAAATACGGTAAAAGGACTTCATTTCAAATAAAATTGGTGGAGTGATTTTTCCAGTACAAAACTGATGTTTAAGATGTGTATTTTTTCTCCTAACATTATTGTTATCATATAGAAAAGAGTAATACAAAAGTAATTTAACAAAATCTTCCCACACACGGTAAACAAATTAAATTCCATCAATTTAATTAACAATAACGAATTTCAGTATATCAAATAAAAAATAAATTATTAATTATTTTTAGACTTTTTTAATTGCACGTTGGAATTAAAGTTGGATAATTTCCTATTTCTATAATAAATTTAATCAATACATCGATTTTAAATAAAATAATGTATAGAAAATAGAATTTCATATATATAATAAATGAGCTAACAACATTCGTATTGATTAATTTATTAAAAACTATAATATTATAAATTAACTTTATTAAATTGGGATGGGAGAACTAACATGATTTCGCATGTTGATAATATCCTCCAAACGTGTAAAGCTATGGATTTGCATGACCAAGTTGTGAAGATTTTCAATCTTGGTTCTTATCTCTTGCGTTTGGAGAAATCGGCTGCGAAGGAGTTCTTGCATTAAGTTGAATTGACCTTCTCAAAGCTTAAATTTAGAACTAATCCTAAAGATATCTGGAAGGAGGATCACAGTCTTATAGCTCATTCTGTAGATAATGGTAACGGTGGGACGGATGTCACAATCAATGGTCATTCTGAAGTTAAGATAGGGTTGGAATCTTATGATTTTCTACTCTCTCTTTCAATACTTGAGGCTTAGATATATCAGGTTCTCCAGGAATTTAGAAAGTCCTAGGTGCTTGAACATAAGGTGGCCGAAGAAACACTTCAAGCACAAAAAACCCATCTTCAAAAGTTGTATCAACAACTGGAATATGAAAAAATGTATTGGTTGGTCAAAGTTCACCAGCAACTGCATCAGAAGTCTCATTTCGTGTGTAAGAGAAAGAAAGAAATATATACGTCGGGAGCTGGACAAGTTTGAAAAGATGAAGAAGGTAGCCAATGGTTTTGGCAAGACGCCCCATGGTTTTATAAAGAGCCACTTCGGCTTTAGAGTGGTAGACTAAATTAACAAATAATCTTCAAGATTGTGTCAGTTTGAGTTTTATCATATTTTCATTGCTTTAGCATTAAAGTGTATTCGCTATTACTATCTTGGGTATTTCGTTACACAAAACCAAGTGGACGCAAGACGCCTTTTTGATGAAATTCTGCCAAGGATGTGGTTTCGTGGAATGCTATAACTATTGGGTATGTTCAAGGTGGTCGGTTTGAAGAAGCATTGGCTTGTTTTAGTTGCATGCAGAAGGCTAACGTGTCACCAAATAAGAGTACAATGGTCAGTGTTCTTTCTACTTGTGGTCATTTGGGATCGTAGGAGTTGTTAAAATTCATTGGTTCTCTGGTTAGCGATCATGGGTTTGGTTCAAATATTCATTCGTTGATATGTATTGTAAGTATGGTGAAATTAATACGGCTCATGAGATGTATGATGGGATAAATGAAAAGGATTTGATTTCATAGCATACTATGATTGATGGGTATTCCTACTTGAGTTTGTATTCAAAAGCTCATGGCACCGTCACCCAAAGCCCAGGCTTTAAACATGGCACTGTCACCCAAAGCCCAGACTTTAAACCTGGCACCGTCATCCAAAGCCCAGGCTGTAAACCTAACGCTGTCACCCAAAGCCAGGGTGTTAAACCCGGCATTGTCACCCAAAGCCCAGGCTTTAAACCTGGCACTGTCACCCAAAACTTGGGCGTTAAACCCAACAATTTTGCTATTTTCACGCCCTATTCTCATGACACACCTCCAAAACAAAATTTCAAAAATTAAAAAGAAATATACATTCAATCCAACAAACAAGTTTTCTATTTATAACTACGTGATCCCTGATTTTTCATTATGAATGGAAATACGTAGGAGCAAGGTCAATCCTTGTCAGACTCAAAAAAATAAAACATATTTTCTTTGTTTTTTAACTTCATTTTTTTTCATTTTTGGGAAAAATAAACATTTTGAAAACCCACATTCATTCACTCATTTAATTAAAGGTACCATTTTAGGACGGGCATTGTAGGGTGCTAATACTTTCCCCATATGTAACCGACTTCCGGACCCTAATCCGGTTTTGCAGACCTTTTCCTTTCCTTTAATTTTTCTAAGGTTTTCCATAATAAACTATGGCGGCGACTCCTTTTTTTGAAAACCTTATTGTTTTCTCTAAGTCGTCCCCATCGTAACCTTGGTTGCGACAGACGACAAAGAGAAAAATAATATTAAATTTTCAAAAAAATAGGAGTTGTCACTATAGTTTTTATGGAAAACTATGAAAAAACTAAGGAAAAGAAAATGATCTGCAAAGCCAGATTAGGGTCCGGGAGTCAGTTATGTGTAGGAAAGAAATTAACAGCCTATAACGTCCACCCTAAGACAGTACCTTTAATTGAATGAGTAAAAAGGAATGTGGTTTGTTTGAAATGTTTATTTTTCCCAAAAATGGAAACAAAAGTGAAGTAAGAAAACAACAAAGAAAATATTTTTAATTTCTTGGGTCCAACAAAAAAATACATATTAATGAACGTGTTAACAAGCTGAATATTCAAACTAAGCCCATGATTTCTAACCCGAAAACCAATCAATTTTCCCAACTCCAATGATCCCTAAATGGCCACAAGTAGAAAGAAAATTGACCATTGTACTCTTATTTGGTGACACGTTAGCCTTCTGCATGCGGCTAAAGCAAGCCAAGACTTCTTCAAAGCAACCACCTTGAACATACCCAACAATCATGGCGTTCCACGAAACCACATCCTTGGCGGAATTTCATCAAAAAAATGTCTTGTGTCCACTTATTTTGTTTGACGAAATACCCAAGATGATAATAACAAATACACTTTAATGCTAAAGCAATGAAAATATGATAAAACTCAAACTCACACAACCTTGAAGATTATTTGTCAATTTAATCTACCACTCTAAAGTCGAAGTGACTCTTTATAATATCATGGGGCGTTTTGCCAAAACCATTAGCTACCTTCTTCATCTTTTGAAACTTGTCCAGCTCCCGACGTATTTGTTTCTTTCTTTCTCTTACAGCACGAGATGAGACCTTTGATACAGCTACTGGTGAGCTTTGACCAGCCAATACATTTTTTCAAATTCCAATTGTTGATACAACTTTTTAAGATGGGTTTTTTATGGTTTAAGTGTTTCTTCGGCCACCTTATATTCAAGCTCCCAAAACTTTCTAAACTCCTAGAGAACTTGATTTACCTCAGCCTGTATTGAAAGAGAGAGTAGAAAATCATAAGATTCCAACCCTGTCTTAACTTCGGAATGGCCATCATTGACTATGACATCCATCCCACCATTACCATTATCTACAGAATGAGCTATAAGACTGCGATGCTCCTTCCAGATATCTTCAGGATTAGTTCTAAATTTAAGCTTAGAGAGGGTCAATTCAACTTGGCGCAACAACTCCTTTATAGACAATTTCTCCAAACAACGCAAAAGACAAGAGCCAAGATTGAAAATCTTCATAACTTGGTCACGCAAATGTGTAGCTTTACACGTTTGGAGAATATTATCAACATGCGAAATCATGTTAGTCCTCCATCACAGTGTTGACAGTGTATCCAACACAATAGCTTCTTCAATTGTACCAGCCAATAAACATTGGAGAGCACATCCAATATGAGCAACATGGCCACAAATTCCCTTTCCAGTATTTGGGTGTAACAGAGGTGCATGGGCGAGGCATGGCTTGCAAGGAGGTGTCGGCTAGAAGGTCCATGGCGGGAGCAAGGTGGGCTTTGGCTCGCAGAGGCGAAGTGGGGGGTGTTTGGTAGCTTTGGCTTGCGGGTGCAATGGAAGCATGGTGGCATAGTATAGAGAGGTTCATGGCAGCACGGTGCCTTTGTTGAGGGTATGGTTTTTCGTGGTTGTGGAGGCATGGTAAGTGGTGGTATTTGGACACGACGGTCGTAGCGGCAGCAACCACTGGCTTTGGTGTCGTGATCTTTGTGGGGTATTGGTGAAGAGTTAGGTGAAGATGATTGCTTGTTGGTTATAGGTGAACATTTATTTCATTATCAAACCAAGATCTAGCTAGCTAGATGTTTAGTAAAATACAAAATTAATGAATTTAAAATAAGAAATTAAACATCCTCTAGGATGTGTGTAAGTGAATGTTGTACCAATATATGTTTGTCATACATATTAGTTCTTTTTCCATCCTAGTGTGATCATAAAAAAAATCACATTTTATTTTGCTTTCAAGATCTTGTGTGAATGATTAATTGTTTACAATTGAATAACTTTGAACCAAGAATTTTTTACAACATCAAAATATTTTGACCTAAAGAAATGAAAGTAAAGAACTTTAGACAAGATAACATGAATGATGCACTATTAATAATCAACTAATCATGACATACCTTTTTAAATTGTGATATTTAACTTAACATCTCAATGTCATCGACCTCACTTCTTATCTTTGTAAAAAAATAATCATGCTCTTCCATGAAAAAGAAGAAACAAGGTTGAAAGAACAACTTTAGACTGCTCATGAAGAAACTTCGGCTTACAGCACTTTACCTGTACATAACATGTACAAAGAATTATTATGTATACAATGTAACAACAAGGATAATTCACATAAAAACGCATAATAACTTAGTTTTGATTACCTTTTCTTGGACTATAACAACCTTAAGTTTTGCTTCTTTTACTTTATATTAAGTTCATATTAAGTTGTCAGTTTTCTTTGTGAATATAATTCCTCGATCTCTTTGAACATATTAAGCAAGTTTATAACGAGTTTAAATGATATTGAAAAATAAAAGTAAAACAAAAAAAACAAAAAAGAAAAGAATTAAGTGCTGAGAATAATAATAAAAAAAGTGTCTCCAAACTAATATCCAAAATATTCATATAGTATAATAGTTTTAGACAAAACATTCTCATAACACCACTTATAAAATAAACTATAAATACTATATCTTTTCAAAGCATTAAATGATGTGTATTAGTATATAAATATTGTCTACGCCTTTGTGTTAGTTCAAATAATAAGAATAGAAGGATATATATATATATATATATTTCTTAAATAAATACATAATAACGCATGATTTTCATTGTGTAAATCATATAATCTCCATAAATTTTTAAAGAGAAAGTCAAATCTTTAGTTATTCAAAAATTTTAAATTAAACTGAGTATCGTATTATACATATATAAGTATCTATTGCTTATGTTAACCAATTTCCTGACAAAATGGGAGTAGTATACCCAAAACTACATTAGACGGAGGAAGGGATTAAATTAATGTATAATAAAATATAATATACACAGAGATATAATAACTAATATTTTCTTTTAGGAAAAAGGGTCTTGGAAAGCCCTTTTATTCAAGTTGAACGCAAAAGTCACAAAAGGCCACATATAATATACTATATACATTCTAATAGGGATGTTTTGTCTATCCTTTCCTGTAAGTCTTAAGATATTCTATATATATAAATATGAATATTTATTGTAGGGATATAACTAACATATCATTTAGTGCAGAGAGTTTTTGAAACATTTTATATATATATATATATATATATAGAGAGAGAGAGAGAGAGAGAGAGAGAGAAGTGAACTGCATTAGATGTATTTTATTTTATTGTACACCGTGATAAAGATGATTGGATGAATTCCCATGTATTAACATTTTGAAAAATAGATTCTTTTTACGCATTACCGGATAACTTTATATATATATATATATATATATATATATATATTTTCAGGCTAAAGGGATTCCCTGCATTAGTATTAGTTCAGTAACAAGTGAATTTGTAGGACCAATACAATGATGGTATCAAAACTTTGTTTTTTTTTATTATAACCAATACTTATGTTAGGCCATTGAGATCAGAAGAAGGGTTGAAAGAGTGAAAGAGTGAAAGAGAAAGAGAGAGAAAAAAGAAAAAAAAAATCAAAGAATATTTAAATCACCAAAAGGAGATGAATTTATCTGCTTATCAAGAAAGAACAGAGATGGAGAAAAAAAGAGATTTGATTGTGTGTCAGGCCAACTTTCTTATGCACTGTTAGAGCAAAATCACTTATCCAAGTCCTTGTTTTTGAACAAGTATATTGGTATGACCCAGACAACATAAACAATTGTAGAAACCTATGTATAGTTTAACATGTCATGACATGAATCTAAGAAATAAACAAATTGTGTAGATTGTTATCACGAAAACACAAATATATGTAAATTGTCATCACACAAATTAAATGTGATAGGCGTAAGGATACGGATTTTTATGAATAAGGATACGGGGTTGTATGGCTATAATTAAGAGATTTTAAAATAATTAAAGAATAAATATTTTCTTATTTTTGTATTATAATACTAAAAGAAATAAGCTATTTAGAGACCAATTTTTAGCTACCAAATAAAATAGTTGTTAATTGTGATCAAAATAGTTACCAAATTAAATTTTGGTTGTTAAATAACTACAAAATTTGAATTTAGTGACCGATTAAGTCAATATAATTGGTATCTAACATTAGCTACCAAAGTTATAGTGACCTATACCATTAGATTCTAAATTGGTATCTAATTAAGTTAGAGACTAATTTAGAATCTAATGGTGTAGGTCACTAAAACCTTGGTGGCTAATGTTAGATACCAATTATCTTGACTTAATTGGTTACTAAATTCAATCATTACTTCTATTTTATACTTATTTAGCAACCAAAATCTAATTTGGTGGCTATTTTGATCACAATTAGCAACCATTTTATTTGGTAGCTAAAAATTGGTCTCTAAATAGCATTTTTCTTGTAGTGTAAGTTTATGTTAGATATATCTCATGTAAACAGAATATGTAATATATAGATAATTTATTATATATATAATCGGGTATAAATTTAATTTAAATTAATTTTGTAAAATTGAGTAATATTTAAAATTAATTTTTTCAGAAGGTATCACAATCTATGAATTATTTGAATCTTATTTTAGTGAAACACGAAAACTAAAATTTTCATGACGTAAATAAGAGAGACATTAAATTTCAATATAATTAGTATTTCATAGTCGTCTTTTTTTCGTTTAACTAATTAGATGTGGATTTGAACATCCATTAGAAAGTGATGTATTTTAAATATTCCTAAGTAACTCAATTAATTCTTGGCTATATGTTTTACATCTTTGGTCTTAAACTAGATATTATGTCTTACATCTTTTGTCGTAAACTAGATATTAGCTCAATTAGTTTTCATTTAATACTACTTGCAATTTGATTCTTTTTAATTAAAAGATCTATTATTAGAAATATGTAGAATAATCTAAAACAATTGTTCATAATAAGTAGTTCTGTTTCTCAGCAATTTAAAATATTAAACCAATAAACTAGGTATAAAATTTTGATAGGAAGGCAAGACAATCTTATAAAACAGTGCATCAACAAGCTGAGATAAGGAATATTAACCAGCTTGCAACAACATACAAGTTTCTTTAAAAAGCATAAACAAATAACAAACACCGCCAAATTGAATTTAAGCCAAGATAAAAAGAAAAATCTGGTGAAATTTCACAGTATATATCATCAGTAATTAATATTTCGTTTCTTAAATACTTTAAGACAACCATCACCTCGAATCTTCTTCTGAAACCATGATACAGGATCATTTTGATACTGCACAACATAAAACACAGGAAAATAGTTAGTGAAAATCTAAGAGTGGAGGAATATGTGACATGACATGTATCTTTCCTATTTTACATACCTCCATGTTTGCTTTTGCTTTGAGGCTCCATTGTCCACAGATGGGAGATCACCAATGTTGTCTTTAACAGTTATTGTACGTAATGGAGCACTGCTTGCAGTACTACGGACAACATTATACTCAACATTTTCGTAATTTAAGACTATGTCTAATTATCAATTAACTTGATCAAGTTTCACTTAGTAGACTAATATTGTCAATATATAAGAGTATTGTTTGGACCTTAAAATCACCTAGCTAAAATAACCTGGGTATTATTTGGACACACAATTACTATTAGCTAAAAAATCAAGTATTATTTAGAACATAACCACTACTGGCAAAAAGCTCCGAGTATTGTCGGAACACAATTACTCTAGACTAAATCACTAAGTATTATTTAAAATATAGTCACTTATTGTTAAACAAATGATGTTTACAAAGAAAGTGATCCAAAAGATTCACATTGCTAACTAGAGATGTTACATCTTACAATGAATATAAAGGTTATATACTTTCCTAGATGGTTGTGTCTTGTTGTGAGTTGGGGTTGGGAATGAGGTGGGTTTTTTTTTTTTTCTTTTGCAAATGAATTTTTTTTGTAGTACCTTTGTGGTACTAAATGCATTGTTGTTGTTTATGGCAATGACTAATGACTTGTATATAGGTTAAGGCTACCTCATTACCTCCATTTATTATATTCTTTGTTGCTGATAAAAAAAAATGGTTGTAGAAAACAAACAGTGTTCTCTTATAACCCTTAGCACATAAAAAGATTTATGGCTTGAATTGACAATGTTTTCTAGTTCTCTTTGTCATCTTCAACTTGAGAGATTTTTTTCATATAGAGCTTTGAAGAAAGTTATTGTTGCAAATTCTTTCTACTTATTGAGAAGCTTCAACTCGGGTTCTTATCTTCAAGCTTAAGTTTGATAACACAAAAAAGTAAAGATGCATTAAATGTGCTCCATGTAATGTTTATGATTATCTTTTTTCTAAGCAATATCCAGATTGTTGGCATGACATATTAGACCTAGGTCAGAGTGCTCTTACCGAAACTAAAGTAACACAAGATACTGCACAAGGTAGATAACCTTTCGAGAATTGATAGTTGTTGCATAGAGATTTTCAACCTGTTTTTCAAAAGATCATTAATGTAGATGTGAGTTTTATAAAATCTTCTTAATAGATACAAATCAAAAACATTTTCTAGAACACATGTAAAATATTTCGTGAAGTATGAATTTTTATCAAGAATTTTTCCATATGTACATCATTTTTAAACTCTTCAAACTCATCTTTGATTGGCATATTTTTTCCAACACAACCTAAACTCACTATACTAATATTCAAGATCCTTTACAAGTCTTATTACTTCAAATAAAGACCATCCATCTCTATCGAGTTTTGCACTTCATCAACGTCTTCATCCCAATATATTAAATGAGGTTCTTTAACAAAATTCCTTATAATGAATTACAATTATAAAATACACCAGAGTCATAAAAAATAATTAAATTATTTATTTATTATTATTATTATTATTATTATTTATAAACTCCATTTTAAAACAAAAAAATAAGCGGTACTGGAATAGGTTATTGGTCCACATTAACTTTTATCCAAAAGAAGGTAATCTATTTTTGTTTTTCGTAGGACTCACTCAACCCTAGGTTCTACTAACTCCAATTCAAATACACTTCCCAAGCATTATGAAAACGATACACCATCCTCAAAAGCAAACAACACCAAAGAAATGCAAATTAAAAAAATATAACTTTACCTCAATCCAACACAAAATTACATTGATACACAAAAGGATTCTTCTTTTGCTCAACTTATGCAACACAATGTTTCTCTAAAATCTTCTTTCTTCCAACTCCATTATCGTATAATACACATTTTTCTCTCTTTAGAATACATTGACTCTGTCGTATTTTTGTTTAAATTTTATAACATTATTACTTCAAAATGTATTTAACATACTTCATTTAACTACAATTATTTACTTTAACACTGCCACATCACTCACTATCGCCACATCACAACTTCATTATGTGCATATAACGATAACATTAACGTATCTCATTAAAATCTAAACAGAATTTAACAGATATATACTTATTCCATGAAGAACACTTTTTCCTTATTCTACTAAAACAAAATTCTGTGATACCTGTTGTACCAAAATCAAATTTTACCCAACAAAATCATTTGGTGGTTCTCCAGTTTATATACCATAGACTATGGATTGATTCATTTTACTGAATACAAATGTTGAGATATTTTTATTCAAGTCCATGCATATTTTTAATTTTAAATATGAATAATAACCAACGAAACTACTAATATTTAAAATAGATAAAGTAAAAAAAAAATTATTATTAAGGTATTATATTATCTAATATTTCAAAATTTTCTTATCACATGTGTCGTGTTTACTGTAATAATCACATTTGAATCATATGTAAAATAAATGAGTTTAATTTTAGTCTTGCAATTTTTTTTTGTCTTTTTTAAAATTGAAAAATTACTACTTTTAATCTCTAAACTATAAATAAAAGTTCATTTTGACGTTTTTGTTAGGTTCTTTTACCGTTAATCTTCATTTGTTTTCTATATTTGATACTGTTAATAAAGTAGTTAAGATTTTATGTTTAGATGATTTGAGAGCTATTTATCAATTCTGCATACTTCTACGCAGTTTGTTTCTATTTTTCATACTTTGGTATGATATTTTTCTTCATGAGTTTGTGTTTCTTCTTTCATGTTAGAAGGTGTTTTCTTTGGCATAATTTGTCTTATTTACAACATTGTTGATGCATTTTACGGGACTTTAATGTTGTGCTTTTTACTAAGGAGTCCAAAGTTGACAATCCTCGTAATCAGGTTTCTACTAACAAGTTTGGAAGGTTGGTTCATACCAACAACCTCTTATCTCTTTCTTTTTCTATATCCGTTTATACTTGAACTAATGGTAGATTGGGTGGATAGGAAACTTGACAGAATATTTGTCAATTTTTATTGTCTTGATCTTTGTAAAGCTTGCAATTATCTGTTCTTCATAGGAGCAATTTTGATCACTATCCTCTTTTACTTAGTATGTCTAATGATGTTGTTGCAAAATCCTCTTCTTTTAGATTTTTTTCATATATGATTACAACATGATGGTTTACTCCCTTTGGTTCATGGTTTGGTTAGGTGGTTGGTTGTCACATGTTGGTGCTTCAAAAGAAATTGCAACGTCTTAAGCTAACGCTTAAAGATTGGAATAAGAATGTCTTTAGCAACATTTACAAAAGTATGGAAGATTCATCCAAAAAAAAAAAAATTGAATGCCATTCAACTTGATATTGCTTATTATTTTCCTTCTTGTGATATTTCCAATATTTTAGCGCAAGAGAAGTCTATTTCAGAAGCTTTAAATAAATCTCTTGACTGTCAGTCTATCTTTTGAAAAGAAAAGACACATATGAATTGGTTTTCTGATGGTGTGGTGAGATTTTATTAGTATTCATAGACTTTTGATTGGGGATTTTATTTCTAATGATCATGATTTGATTTCTCTATTCTTTGTTTCTGAAAATATCTTTATGCTAAAAATTCATATCTTATGTCTCCATATCAGATTTCTACTGTGACTTCTAATTATATTCCTCACATCATTAGTCAATCTAGTAATGATTTGTTGACTGAAATCCCTGATTATTTAGGGATTAAGTCAGTTGTCTTTGCTCTTAATATGGATAGTGCTCCTGGTCTATATGATTTTGGGGGATCTTTTCTATCATAGTTGTTAGGATATTATATTGTTGATCTTTGTGTTATGGTTATGCAGATTTTTGTACAAAGTTGGATACTCCCTAGAATAGATTCTAATATTATTTCTCTCATTCCTAGAGTCCAAGGTGTCATTGTTATCAAGGACTTTAGGCACATTGTCATTGTCAACTTTAGGTTTAAGGTTATTTAAAAAATTCTAGTTGATAGGCTTGGAATTGTTTGCAACAAGGTGATTTTTCATGACCAAAATGACTTCATTAGAGGGTACCGAATTAAGGATATATGTATTGCTTCTAAGACTATTAATATGTTATATAAAAAGACTAATGGTGGTGATGTTGTTATTAAGATTGATATTATTAAAGCTTTTGACACCATTTATTGGGATTTTCTACTATATGTTTTTCCCCGCTTGTATCAATTAGATTCATGATATCTTGAAATCTAGTTTTCTTTCAATCAGGATCAATTGTAATATGGTTGGTTATTTTAATTGTGGGAGGGGTGTTAATCAAGGGGATCTATTTGTCGCCCCTACTTTTCTATTTACCTGAAGAAGTGTCTAATAGAGGGATTTTTCAGTTAGCTTCTTCTCATAAGATTCTTCCTATGATTGGTTCTAAGGGAACGAATTTTCCTACTCATATCCTTTATGTGGATGACATTTTTGTTTTCTGCAAGGCCACTAGAAAATCTTTGACCAACCTTATAAAGTTCTTACATGTTTATGGTATTATCTCAGATCAATTGATGAACTCTTCTAAATATCTCTTTTTCACTATCGATAATTTATCTCCTTTAATAATAATATTCACATTATTCTTGGTTGTCAAAGAGACATTATTCCTTTTAATTATGTGGTTTTCCCTATCTATTTTTGTTCTCTTAAGATATGGTTTTTCAACCTATAGCTGATAGGGTCAAGAGTCACCTTACTTCTTGAAAAGTTAAGTGCCTTAATATGATGGGACATGTTCAACTAGTTAACTCTGTTATCTCTAGTATTATATCCTATAGTTTTCATATTTACAAATTATATATAAATTTGTTAAAAGAGGTGTGTAAATAGCTCAAGAATTTTATTTGAGCTAGTGATGGTTATAAAGCTGACCTTGTTACTATGAGTTGGAAGTTGGTTTGTGCTCCTAAGCATAATGGGAGTTTGCAAGTTTTGGATTTGAAAACCAACAATAAAGCTACCTTCCTAGGCTTGCTTGGGATTTTGCATACAATTATCTTTCTTAGGTTGGTCTTATGCATGATTGTTTCCTATAGTCTAAATATGTTAAGATTCTTACCCATCAATCTTCTTCTATTTATCCATGATCAGTCATTTATATATTATTTTGGCTAATACTTTATGGACAAGTGGTTAAGGCCATAAAGTAAATTTCTAGAATGATCTTTGGTGTTTTTCCAAATGCATTTCTCTTTTGGTGGGTATAACTCCTCAGGAAAGGATTACTCTTACATCTAATGTGGCTGAGAGTTGGATTGGTTCCTCTTGAAGTTTGTCTTAGAATATGTTGTAGCATACTCGACTTCAGAATTTACACCATTTGGCTATTGCTAATATTCCGGGTAGCCCAATTTGAAAACTTGAGGATAGTGATATTCTTAATTAGAAGACTGTCAGAACTTTCTTCTCTACCCATCCCACTTGTGACTGGAGTAAAATCATTTAGTCTAATTCTATTCTCCCTGCTAAGACTTTGGTGTTTTGGAAGCTTCAACATAGGCGTTTGTGTTTGCCTGCTGATTTAGATGCTCATAAAGGAGGTGTTTCTCTTTGTTCTATATGCTTTTTGTGCAGGTTACACCTTTAGGATATTAATTATCTATTTTTAATTGTTCTGTTGTTTCCTTTATATGGACTTGCCTTCGAAATATTTTTCCTAATCTTATGGGTTTATCTTTTGTTGGCTTTATTACTTTCATCAAAGTTTGTTCTAGTCCTTGTTTGGTTAAGCTTTCGAACTTTACCTTTTTCTTATTGATGATTTGGAGGATGAGAAATTTTACCAGATTTCAACAGACTATTAGTACGAATATTTCTTTACATGTTATTAAGTATTGTATTCGGACTTCTGGTAACACTTCCAAAAAGCGTATGGTTAACCAAATCTCAGATTTTTATACTTTAAAATAGTTTGGTATTAACACTGGAACTAAAAAGATCCGGTCTCCTGTGCAATTTTGTTTTTTTTTTTTTTTTTTTTTTTTGCGCTTTCTTGAAGTTGGTTGGAATAAAAGTCAACTCTGATGGAGCTACTAAATGTGCTCTTAGTTTTGCAGCTTGTGGAGGTATTTTCAAGGGCAATAGTGGAGAATATGTGAGTAGTTGTTATGCTTTCTTAGGTATTCAACATTTTTTATATTAAAGTCAGGGTGTCATTTTATTGAATATACTCAATCGAAGGGTTTTAAAAAGCTTTGGTTGGAGTGTGACTTTTTTTGCTTTGTCAAGTTTTTGTTTCAACTCATATTCTTCTTTGGATCCTTAAAGGTAGATGATGCAAGTGTCTACAAATATGTGATACTTTGGATTGTAGACTGACTCATGTCTTTAGGGAGAGTAATAGTTGTTTTGATAGATTGACTAATTTAAGTATAGAAAATAGGATTGAGTTTGACTGGTATTCTACTTTACCTTATTGTATTAAACTCGACTTTTACCATAATAGATTCCAACTTCCTTTATTTCTTTTAGAGAGTTTGAATTCCAACTTCCTTTATTTCTTTTAGAGAGTTTGTTTCTTTTTTAACGGGTTTGGTACGAGTCCTCCATACTTTTTGTTGTTTATTCTTTTTGTTTTATTTTGATAATACTTTTTCATGTAATGACAGATGATTAATGAGTTTTGAGGTATTAATTTATCTGAGATATCAAATGATGTCTAACATGAGTTTTAATTTGAAAAAAAAAATACTTTAGAAAAGGAGAAAGGTGAGGAAAATAAAAAAATATTGATTTTTTTAACAAGAAACAAGATTAGAAATGGTGGAGAGGAATATATGTTACATAGTTGGAGATACGGAGGTAGGTTGTCCACATGTAAGCAAGGGGTTATTATGTTTTTGGAACAGAAAGGTGTTTAGTTGTACATCGTCATTTTCGTCGGATGGTGGCTGCACGGAAAGGTTGCGAACACTTATGGTGATTGTAAATGCATACTCATCAAGAAATTGTGAGGAACTTGTACTATCAATATAACAATAACGATTTCAAACTTTTCTAAAAGTACATGCGGGAACTATAACCAATATTTACTCATTAGGAAATACTAAACAATTATTTCAAATTGTTCAAGGATCTTTTAATAAGGACAAACAAATTATAACTTCCACATTTTAGAAAAACTAAAATATATTTAAAAATTTAAAAATTATGTTACCATACCATATACATTTCAATTCAAATTTTAAATTATACATATGATTATTATTACCCAAAAATACTAATGAATAATTTAACAGTACATAGTTTCCAATAGGAACCAGCTCTAAGGTCTAATTCATTGATATAAAATCCTTTATCATTCTCATAAAAGAGCCGACATCCACTAAAAAAGGGACAAATATTGAAAGACAACAAAAAAAAATGGGAGAGCAAATATCTCAAGGCTCGTAGTTTACTGTCATAATCGTAACATGTTCCAAACTTCAACCAGGAATCTATATCTTCATATGCCTTCCGAGAAAGTAACAAGACTCACTGTCCATGCAATCTATTCTGTTAAACATCCACTGAAATCTGAATTGAGAAATACCCACCCTAATGTCTCCCTTTTAACTGTCAGAAAAGCAACAAAGTGTCTAGCCTAATTTGTCTCCTCCGTAACAGCACTGGTTTCTTCCATGCTGCTCTCACGTGTGTTTACAGCATTTGCAACTAAATCATCATTGCTCCTATTTATTTCCATTGAAGCACCCATTTCTGACACGTTCTCCCCATTGTCAGTATGACCATCAGTAGGACTAGTACCTTCCACTTTTTCAACAACATTCTCAGCAGCTGGGGAAGCATTTGCTAATTTAACATCAGTGTCATGTACTGCATGCATTTTATCAGAATCCACATTCATGTCATGACTGGGGCTAGAAGTAGACTGGTCTTGCACAATGTCTACTTGCTGGTCAGCAGTTCCATCATGTGATGACTCAACTGCTACAGCTAGAGCATTTCCATCCTCTACTGAGTGAGGTACAACTTTAGAACTCTCTATATCCTGTACACCAGTTTCATCGGCCTTGGTTTCATTGGCCTCAGCATGAGCATTGTTTGCTTCAATTTCTTTTTGCTGCTGTGCTTTTAATCTGCATTGGTTCATGGCATTTTGCATCTTCTCCAGCTCTTCAATTAGACTCCCGTACCTGTTTTGCAAAGTTTTTTCGAGTTCCTTTTGCTTCTGTACTTCACTCCACAAATTGTTTATCCTATGCGATGCTGCTAATTGCTCCTGCTTTTGCAAAGCTTTAAAGCATTCTAATTCGGTAGCAGCTATATCCATCTGCTTGAAAGTGGCCTCAATTTGCGGCCAGATACCTTTCTTTGCTCTCATCTGAAAAATGCAATACCCATATATTCAAGAGTGAGTATGCAAACACTCAGGCAAGATGTATCTAGAATTACATAAAAGAAAAACATTTATTTTGTCCAATAGCAAAACCAAAGCACAGAATCCTGCTTTCTTCGTGTTCTCTCCCATTTCCCACCATTTCAAACATAGGAGTATTCCACTAACGAGTTGATTTCCAACTATCGTTATGAAACAACATTTTTCAGTTTGGTGGGCAAAACACAAATGTGCAATTAAAAAACTATTTTCAGAGGGCATTAAAACCATAAAGATTCTCAAAAATTGGTGATATACAAGCTTCGAAAGCAACATGCAAGACTACATGCTTAGCAACTCAGTAAGAAACAGAAACGTAGCATCACATACCTCGTAGCCTTGTGTGATAACAGTCACCTTCTTCTCAAGCCGTACCATCTTCTCCTTGTCATCATCGAATTTGTTTCTCACATTCTCAAATTCATTCTGCAAAGCTGCTAGCTTTTCCATGTTCCCAGCAACACTGGAGAGACCATACGCATTACGGGTAGGAAAGTACGTAAGATCATTGAGGCAGGTCCGATGTGCTTCAATAAATTCATCAAGGGGCTCATTTTCATGTCCCATTGCTGCACAAAGATACTGGACTTCTTCCTTTATCAACTTATCAGCCTACCATTAATAAACAGAAAGTGAAATAAATATTATCTCCAATGATATCATAATCATAATTAACGAGGAGCAGGAAAATTAACAGCTCATTAGATATATCCAATGTTTTATCAAATTAAACACAATATGTATTACATTATAAATTAATCGTACTGCCAATTGTGGTAAAATGGGCAGAACTTGGACAATTACATATGACTCAATGAATCTGACAAGATCTGAAAACATGAACAAAAATTCAGACAAAAACGCATTCAATCCAACTTAATTAAAGGAAGGATTGTAACAAAATGTGAGCATTTGAGATCCAATTCACAAGCTCTGTTCATAAAAAAATGACATTGAAGAATAAAAAAAGAATCAATTTACACAATTTTGTGAATATAATATATATAACAATCATGTGGAATTGTGAGTTTCAAAATATCCATCGAGATTTCATAGTATTACGTTTTCAAATACCATGCCTTCCTTTAAATCCTTACCAACTCAGTAATAATTATCATAATAAGAACTAAGACTTATGAATTGATCAAAATGAAAATTAAAAAGTGATGGAACATTTACAGATCCAAATTATTTCTATTTCTTCAGTCAGTGCAATACTTTGGGAGGTTTATCATGGAAGGGGAAACACAATTAAAAAAAATTAGTAAAAATATAAAGTTATTATAGTCTCTGAATCATAATTAAAAAGGAGGTATTTCCAACTCAGAAGTCTTGTATGTAATAAAAAGAGTGAGTTGACCAAGTTACTTCCTATCAACTGAAGAAAATGAGATGTTATCAAAAAGAGAGAGAAAAAAGAAACAAGACATACATCTTTCATTTCATCTTCCTCAAAATCTTCTATCACAGGGACAGCAGACACATCTGCTGAACGTTTGACTCCTCTCTTTTTCTCCTTACTAACTTTATCATCAAGCGGATACTTAGCATTGTCATGCTCCAGTAAGGTAAGAAGCTCCTTTCTAATCATCTCATCAGCTTGCTCAATAGAGGTTGGTGGAACAAAGGAACTCTTGTCCCCATCAGTTCTCATCAAGGAATTTCTTATAAGCTCCAATGATGCAGCAGGGGGCCTAGGAAGTTCCCGTTGAAGGACTTTTGATCGTTTTCTAAGTAGTGCCTGCTGCCTTGCCTCCTCTTCTGCTTTTTCTCTAGCTATTCTGTCAGACATATCCTCTTCAATCTTCTCCTCAGGCTCTTCCGCATCTTCTGTAACTGGTTCCATCACTATTTGGTACTCATTCTTGGGCTGCGGAAGGCTTCCTAAACCAGAACGCAGACTTCTTCTCATATCAGCCTGTCTCTGCAGGTCACGTTTACTGCTGTCATGCATATTCATGTCCTCATTAATACGTAGCTCATCCCTCAGAGGAGTTCCCTTTGGTGTCATGCTAAAAGAATAACCATCTCTTGTTGGTGTCATACCAATCCTTGGAGTGAGGCCTGCACCTCCTGGAGTTGCAGAAGGAGTCAGCATTGGATTTGGAGTCTGAATCTCCTTTTTCTTAGGAGTGACACCAGAGAAATCTGAAGGATGCAACTCCGGATTCTCCCCTCCCAACAATGGTGTTTGAGACTCCCTCAACCTGGCAAGATTTTCAGCTTCCATCATAATAGCATCTCCTTTACCAGCTGGTGTTCTCTGAGGGGTTCGCAAAGGAGTCACTCCTTGACCAGGTGTCTGAGCATAATTAGCCAGAAGAGCACGTGTAGCACCACTACCTTCAGCAAGTTCCTGACTCCCTGCAAGGTCACTGGCATAACCCAACTTAGCAATTTCATCCAATTCCTGATCAGATATCTGGGGTGGTGGAAGCATCAATTTTGACCTCTTTCTTACTGTTTCTGGATCATTCAATTTGTTGGCATGCAATATGGCAGAAGGGGCATCTTGCCTTTGCGCAATTTTATTTTTTGCAATGTCCTGCTTTCTTAATTGTGCCTCAATATCAACCCTCCTTTTCCCTTCAAGTTCTTCAATTGTAGTAGGGAACTTGGGCTGTTCCACTGGTCTATCTTCATCTGCAACATCAAAAAACCCTGGAGGAGGCCTTTTCTCAAATGGAATTTCTGCATTGTAGTCTATTCCTTTCCTTTTTCTCTTCCGCTGCCTGATATCAATTCCAGCAGCCTTCAATTCTCTCTTCTTTTGCAAGGAAGCAAGCCTCCTCGCTTCCTCAAGCTGTTTCTCCCTAGCTTTCCTTTTCGCTTTCTTTCCCTTTGTGTTGGCCAATCGAGCTCGTGCTTCAGAAAGCATCTCCTTTTCATCTTCATCCATATCAACAGGATCAGGCCGTGCCGGTTTTGACTCAGGGTTTGGATCAATCTCCCCAGGGCGCAATTTTCGAGGATCATCACCAGGCTCATAGTTCTCATCTTTTACACAGGCTGCATCAAGGAGCTTCTCATACCGCTCAAGACACTGGGAAGGTGTACGACCTACAATTGGAGCAATCGTTCTCCACTGAGTGGGCATGAGCTTAGCAAGATGAAGTAACTTCTCATCCTCTTCTCTCGTCCACTCAGTCTGCACACAAAAGCATCAAATTGAGAAAACCACTCCTTATTAGCAAAAAGCTAGATATTAAAAACTAAAATGTGGAAGACAAAAGCTGCAGATGAAAAAAATCAATTAAAAAGAGGTTGTAATTACTAACATAATGGAAAATTAGTAGGATGTAGGTTTCACCACATATAAGAAAGCCTACCAATGAGCACACTATTACGACATACTACCCATTTTGTAAAGACTAACAAAAAAGCATAAACTTGAATAAAACTTCTCCCTCAACTTAGGGTATAATATAAAACAAAGAAACAGAAAATTGAGAAGAGAGGTACCTTTTTTATGGAGGGATCAAGCCACTCGTACCAGCGAGCTTTGCATTGCTTTGCAGATTTGCGAACAAGGAGCGAAGAGATTCGAGCCCACTGGTTCTTTCCATATTTCATGACAGCCGCTTTCAGGATTTCATCTTCGGTGTTTTTCCAAACACCGCCCTTTATCATAATCCTCATCTTTGCTTCAACTACACAGAATATAATCTATGAGAATAATTTGTACACTACAGATTATGCAAATCTAGAATCTGTAACATTCATAAAGACAACACAATAAACCCTAAATCCAAGAAATCAATGAAATCAGATAACGAAATAAACAACGAAACACAAAATAACGAATGAAAAACTAAACCTAAACCGCAGAAATGAGAAACGAACCTGGTATGAACCACTTGGTTCAGACAGCGTTCTCCGCGAGCGAGAGAGAGAAGAGTGAGAGAGCTAGTGTAAGAGCGTGAGCCAGGGTTGTCACCTGAGAGATAATAGATTTTCAAATTCACTATTTTTTTTAATGAATTTCAAATTCTAACATTTTAATTTTTGAAATACCTTGTTAAAATACCTTATTTGTTTTATACATGATATTGTGGGTGATTTTTGCGATCATATAAAAAAAAAAAAAAAAAAGCATGCTCAAGTATTTTATTTTTATTTTTTTCCAAGGATATTAGTATATAAAAAGAGTAAATTGAAATATATATTCAATAGAAAAAAAATTTAAAAATTGAAAAATTATATTTTATTTAAAAATAAATTTATGATACTTTATTATACAACATGGTTGAATTTACATAATTTTATATGTAATTAGGATTAAGAAAAAATAACATTAAACAATTTATTTTTTCAACAATATTGTCTATCATTTAAAAATAGATTATAAATATTAAAGAATAACTTTCAAAACATTATTATTATGATAAATAAAATATTACACCCCTAATACAGGAAAACATCATCTTACATAATACATCTCACTTTATTAATATCTTCTACTTAACTTGTTTTTTTTTTCAAAATTGTAAGTTAATTTTAAATTAATTAGAAATATAAATATTTATATGAATACAATATTATTTAAGAAAACAGAGAATATATTAAATTTTGAAATTAAAGATTATAGTTAAAGTATAACTGAAAAGTTTAATATTTCGGTTATAAATAGTCCATATTCAATTTGGTTTTTCAAGTTTTATTTTGTTTAGTGTGATTTGAATGTTATTTAAAATAACTTAATGTTGTTCTTTTCTTTTTATTATATTATTTTTAGTGTTGTTTAGTGGATAATGGCTTGATAAACAAAGTTAAATACATAAAAATTTATTTAAAATATCTCTGTAGTGGCAGAATTATTAGATGATATATATTATTTTCATATAGTTGTCTTCTATTGTTATGTTGGGTTGAAGAGTTTCTTTTACTACTCATCAATGTTTAAGTACTAATCTTTCTCATCTTGTGGTGTATAATGGATGGAGGTTGTAGAACTATGTAACTCTTTTCTTAGTGATGAAAATTGGAGTTCCTTTATTGTATCCATTTGTTATTGTAGAGATTTTGTTGTACTGAGAACAATTATAATTGTTAAGAATGCTAAGAATCAATTTGAAGTTATCCTAAGCATAAAGTTAGAGTGATGAAACTTTGTTTTGTTAAATTTACATTTATTCTTTCCAACTCCTTGATTCATTTGGTTTTGTGGTTCTGTTCAAAAATAGAGTGGCAATGGAGAAGTGTTGGGCTACAATTTCTTCAAACGGTATACTAAGAGGTTGGTAATGAAAGAGATGTAATTGTTGTGAGAGAAAGAAAGAAGAGAGGTCTAGAAAATGGGTTTAGTTATTTTTAGTGATCGTGTGTTATCTTGTTGTAATTAATATTATTATGTTGTTAATGTTGTTAAAATTCCCATGAGATATGTTTGTATTAATTATATTGAAGTTATGAACCTTTTGGTAATGTGATGTTCAATGATCTTATGTAAATTTTATCTGGGAATGAGTATGTGAAGTTGTTGGCATATTTTTATTGAGTATATTATGAAGGGAGTAAATGAGAAGCTAAAGTTATGATATAAAGTTAGGATCTGTATTGTAGGTAAATTCAGCATTATCCACGATTATTACCTACTGATCTGTATTTGTAGATATTACCCACGGATTTAAGTCCGTAGGTATTATCCACAGACATAGATTCATAGATATTACCCACGGACACAGATCCGTAGGTATTACCCACGGATATTGGTATATACGTATTATGCACGAACTATTTCCGTAGGTAATACCTACATACCTATGTCCATGGGTAATATCCTACGGACCTCTGTCCGTGGATAATACTTAGAAACTTATATTTATAGATAAAACTACTATTATCCCTTATTAATAATGTTCATATTGATTTATTAATAATAACATTAGTAAAGGAGAATATTATTAACAATATTAATATTTTTATTGATATTATTAATATTATAACAAATATTATTGGTATTTTTAACACTTTTATTATTATTATTATTATTATTATTATTATTATTATTAAATTTGTATTATTATTATTATTAATATTATTATTATCATTAGTATTATTAATAATATTATCATTATTATT
>Ga0209700_104616_pt1 | contig 24525 bp, 12 predicted proteins | sample SiratroredBW_FD_187528 | JGI IMG/M metagenome (GOLD analysis project Ga0209700, IMG submission 187528) | Root nodule microbial communities of legume samples collected from California, USA - Siratro red BW (SPAdes) (version 2) | ecosystem: Host-associated > Plants > Roots > Nodule | place: USA...
TCAAGTATAGAAGCAGTTATTTTTATTGTTATATTTGTTTTTATTATTTTTTATTTATTATTTATTTATTAATTTTCAGATGTTGTTGTTTTAAATTAAGATATTTTTGTTATTTTCTTGTTATTTTCGTTTTTTTATTATTAATTATTTATTTTATTAATTTTTTTTTGGAAAAAATCATTTTTTATTTTTATTAATGGAAAAATTCAAATTTATTATTTTTATTTTGTTTTTTTATTGTTATCATTATTTTCAAGAAAACTTAAACTAATAAATATTTTTTATGTTATTATTCTTTTTTTTTTATCAATATGCTTTAATTAAAATATTATCCGAACAAAATCGGGTGTTGACAGCATGCAAATGGCATGCTCATGTGTACTTATAGAGCCATCAATGTGTAAAGAACCACTCATGTCAGATGCTCGGTGTTTTCGGGCTTTAATACACTTGGTACGAAAGTCAAGTGAATTCCACTTGAATAGCAAAGAACTCCACACATCATCAAACATCCAATTAAGCTTTTTTCCAATTTATTTAGCTTTCATGAACATTTCTGATAGCATATGTTCGGCTTTGGAGTGGAAGCTTTTTTTTAATCCTTTCCTTATGTTTAGGTTTCCTACTAATTTTTGTCTATGTAAACACAAAAATATGTACTTAAAAATGAGAAACTTTGTGAATACTTAACATTAAAGAAATAATAACTAAAGAAATACTTGATAATCAAGAATAAATTATGACAAATTCATAATACCTAAAGTCAATAACATACAATCTTTAATTTACCTAACTATCAATAACTTAACATTACATAACAACCACACTTGTATCAAAATTTATGGACATTTTAATTAAATTCAACAACCCTAATACGACAAGTTTTGTTAATATTAAATAAGAAAAATTACTTTAAAACGTTGGAAGAAGATTTCCCTATCTACATCGGTTATTAAACCCCATGTAACTCAAGGTTCACAATATTTTTGTTAACAGTCATTGTGATTGCTTATGATGCAACCCTACATGGATGAAACATAAAGAAAACAAGGTTGGAATTATTAGACAATAAATTAATAAAAGAAATAATGTTAAATAGTTTATTTATACTTATTACTTACCCAAGACCATAAGGTGAAATCATAGGAAGGGCATGACCAAGTGAGAGATTGTCATCCTCAATGTTTGGTTGTGCATTACCTCCATCAGTATATATCTGTGAACCTTCCTCAATAGGAGAATCACTAATTCTATAAGGCACTAGTAGTGATGAGGGTGTTGGTAATGGTCTAACCTTTGGCAATGGTGATGGTGTTGATGATGTTGAGGGTGTTGTAATTGGTGGGAAGGCATTGATGCAACAACTGTGGTTGGGGAAAATATGGTGGGAGGAATGAATCTTCTTGATTGAGAGGGTATGCTTGCAGTTCTAAGACATGTGAAAGATGTAGTTGTTAACACCAGGAGTTGCTAAGAAGATTTGATAAAGCCAACCATTTGATGATGTTCCAGACCTAGTGATCATACATGGATTGCATGGAGTCTTCATATAGATTGGAGGAGCTTGGTCTATAAATTAGCCTGTGTGTTGTGATTAGTTTGATCTCAAATCAGTGGTGCATACAATATCATTCAAGGATAAACTCCAAGAATAAAATTTGATTTAACAAAAAGTTTTTAGGAAATCATTAAAATCAAAACTTACATTTTAAATAACTGTTTTAACTAACTGGAAAAAAACAATTGACTATTTAACAAAACAAATTGACTGAATTTTTAAGACAAATGTCTATAAATAGTTGGCGTGCATTTTGAAGATAACACAAAAAATCTTTCTAAACATTTTTTTGATCAAGAGCTTTGTGTTTTCAAAAGAGAGAAAAACACCCTTCTTATTTTGTGATCAAGATCATTCAATCTCTTACATCAAGAACTGAAGTCTGATTTGATTATGAAGCTTTGCATTGACTGGGATTGATACTTCACTGATCTGATCATCAAACTAAGCCTTCTATACCCTTTCTTTATTACTTTTGTAATCTGTTGTGTATAGAAGTGCTTGTATTGCTATGTTCGTCATAATTCTTTCTTCGTATTGAATACTGTTGTATTGTGAATTTCCTGGTGTGGTAATTTTGGTTGTACAGTGAATTTTGTACAGGTATTAGCCTGCTGAAGGATTCAACTAGGTGTTTTCTGGGTTATACAGTGGAGTCTGTATAGTTCGGTGATCTGTTGTAGGTTTCAGCAAAGTGTTTGCTGTTGGGAACAGTATATTTCTTGCAGTGTGCAAGTGTTTGAACTATTGTAAATTGATCGATTTGATCTTTATATAGTGCAAATCCTTACTGTGGAGTAAGAGATTGGACGTATCCCTTGACGAAGGGTGAACAAGGATAAATATGTGTGTTCTTGCTGTTTCTTGTTCACTTCTGGATAGTTCTTGTTGATTTTCTAGATTTTCCAGAATCTGTTAAAACTTGTTAATTGAATTGATCGCTTAACATTCTGGTAACATTCTAAGTTTTTTTGAAAACATATATTTGGTTTGAATACGGTCTACTCAAGTTATTTCTGAAACTGTACCATTTTTTAAACTCATTGAGTTTCCTGTTCAGTAACCAGGTTTTCCAGAAGAACTGATTTTACTTAATAATTGAATAAAATCAAGTCTCTTATATTAAACTGAATTTGTTTCGTGTGATAAAAGTTTATTAATACTAAAAATACATTTGAACTATTATTTGGATTAATTCTTTGAATTCTTGAATTGTCTTTCAAGAACAACTTTTATAGTTCACTACTTTTCAAGAATTGGAATCCTGTTTTCAGTTTACTGTTTCTGATTGATTGGTGTTGTTCTGGAATTTGTTTTGAACCTTTGACTGATTGCTTTTCATATCATCTTAATAGTTTCTTTAAAGATTCTTCATTCCTCACATTAAGAAGTACTTTTGCGAAAATTTTTAAAGGAGTTCAATTCACCCCCCCTCCCCCCCTCTTGAACTTTGCCAAAACTTATTTTACAATTGGTATCAACAAGTTGCCTTTTGCTGAGAGAGCCTCTATACACAGGCTACCCATGTTTTTTGGGGTCAATTATCAATTTTGGAAAGTGAGAATGAAGATTTTTATTGAATCTATTAACCGTGGTATTTGGAATGCAATAGTGAAAGGTCAATACATTCCAATGTCTGTTGTGAATGGAATATTTGTTGCAAAACCATATAATGAATTAACTGAAGCTGAGAATAAGCGTGTTCAGTATGACTGTGTGGCTAAGAACATAATCACTTCTGCTTTGAATCTTGATGAGTTCTTCAGGGTATCACAATGCAGTTCGACAAAAGAGATGTGGGATATACTTGAGGTCACTCATGAGGGGACTAATGATGTGAAACGGGCCAGAAAGCATGCACTGATTCAGGAATATGAATTATTTAGAATGCAACAAGGAGAATCAATTGTAGATGTACAACAGAGATTCACTCATATAGTCAATCACTTGATCAGGCTTGGCAAGCAATTTGACAAAGAGGAGTTGAATATAAAGATTTTCAAATGCTTGGACAGAAGCTGGCAACCCAAACTGACAACAATCTCCGAGACCAGAGATTTGACAACTCTCACTACAACAACACTCTTTGGAAAATTGAGAGAGCATGAACTGGAAATTACGAGGTTGAAAGAGATGGAAACTGTGGAGAAGAAAACAAGAAGCCTCGCTCTAAAATCAAAAGTTGCTGAAATTGAAACCAGTGAGGACAACACTGAAGAAAATAGTGATACTGAAAATCTCAACCTATTGATTAAGAGATTCCAGAAGTTCATCAGGATGAAAAGTAGAACGAGGAATCAACAAAATAAGAGGTATAACAAAAAATTTAATTACCTGTTTTGGTTATGGCAAACAGGGACACATGAAAGCAGATTGCCCAAAACTGGCCAACAAAGATAGAGCCACGGAAAAGAAGAATTCTAAAGTTGGAAACGGAAGAAAGGCTTATATTGCATGGGAAGACAGTGCCTCCTCATTTAGCAATTCCTCACAGGAATAATTTGAAGCACTGTGCCTCATGGCTGGGGAAAATTCAGAGGTTAGTAGTGAAAACTCCAGCACTTCATTTAATAGTGCAAATTACAGTTCACTACTTTAAGCTTTTCAAGAAACCCATGAAGAAGCTAACAAACAAGCCTTATCTAATAATAGACTGAAAGGTCTGAACAATTGGTTGGAAGACAAAGTCAAACAACTGGAAGATGAAATTTTGCAACTGAAAACTGATTTTAATCATTTGGAAATGATTTACAAAGCTTCCAGCAATTTTGATTCTAGTCAGCCAATTAACTGTGAAAATTTTGAAACTCTGCAAAAATAAAGTAAATTACTTAATTACTACTGCTGCCATTTTGGTATTGCAAACTTTCAATTGGTATTGCAAACCTCAATGCCATTTTGGATTCTGAAAACTGTGTTTTTGAAAAAGCTGGCATTAGTTATCAAATTGGTTTTCAAGGAAAACAAAAGAAGTACAATAGCTTTTTTAAAACAGATTCGCAACAGGTTTCACTTCCCATGACTTGCTTTTATTGTATGAGAAACGACCACTCTGTGAAGAACTATAAAATTAGGAAGTTGATATGCCAAAAGGACTGGTTAGGTGGGTGCCTAAAAGCATCACTAACACTTCTGGACCCAAGTTTAACAAGGTACCAATGCCTCAAACCTAATCTGTTTTGCAAGTCTGTTTGACATCCAGTAAATTACTGTGGTACTTGGATAATGGATGCTCCAAACACATGACTGGTGATGTTTCCCAATTAACTAATTTGAAGTTTAAACCTGTTGGATATGTCACTTATGGAGACAACAATTGTGGTAGGATTCTTGGAGTTGGTGACATTGGAGGAAATGATAAAGTGATCATCAAAGATGTACTATTAGTGGATGGAATAAAGCACAGCTTGCTCAACATCAGTCAACTGTCTGACAAGGGGTACAAGATCACTTTTGAGCCTAATCTTTGTCTCATAATAGACTCAAAATCCAGTGAAACTGTCCTAGTAGGAAAATTCAAAGACAGGTGCAGATGATGAGTTTCCAAACATTCAACAAGCTGATACTGGTCTGGAAAACAGGACAGAAGAAATCAGTAAACCAACAAAAATTCAATCAACTAAACCAGAAAATCAGTCTGCTGAAACTAGAGTTGGTATTGATGCAATTAATTCTGGACTGCCAAGAGAATGGTGAGTGCCCAATAATTTGTCATTAGACAATGTCATTGGTCAGGTTTAGAGAGGAGTATCAACTAGAAGATCATTGAATAAATTCTGTAAGCATATGGCATTTGTTTCACAAGTAGAACCAAAGACTGTAGCTGATGCACTTGAAGACAACAACTGGATAAATGCTATGCATGAAGAACTGAATCACTTTGCTAGGAATGAAGTCTGGACACTTGTTCCCAGAACTAATCAGATGAATGTCATTGTTACTAAGTGGGTATTCAAAAACAAGTTAGATGAACAAGGTATCATTATTAGAAACAAAGCTAGACTGGCTGCTAAGGGATACAATCAGGAAGAAGGAATTGATTATAGGGAAACTTATGCACCAGTAGCAAGACTTGAAGCTGTGAGACTGCTCTTAGCATACGCTTGCATGAATAGATTCAAACTACACCAAATGGATGTCAAGAGTGGTTTCCTTAATGGGTATATTGATGAAGAAGTTTATGTAAGTCAACCTCCTGGATTTGAAGATCATAAACATCCAGATCATGTCTTAAAACTCAAGAAAGCTCTATATGGTTTGAAGCAAGCACCACGACAATGGTATGAGAGGTTGAGTAAATTCTTGCTATCACATGATACACATGCATATAAAAGGATTTGTGCTAAAATCTGTGGATTATGCTTAATCATCTGAGCCACCTACAAAAGGACGTAATAAAAAACATTAAAGGTAGTGTGGACTCCATACTCCTCAAGCAGATCTATTCTATATGCATTATAATTGATGCGTTGGATAAGTTGTAAAGGCCCATATCCCCGAGGGTTGAGTTTATACTTCCTTTTTGTAGGGAAACGATTTGTTCTTAAGTGGAGCCAAATTCAATCCCCTTCTTCAAAAATTAACTCCCTTTTTCCCATATTGTTTTGTTTGGCGTATCTCTCACTTTGTTTTTGCATTTGACTTTTAACCCTCTTATGCAATTTTTGAACAAATTTAGCTTTTGAAACTCCATCTTTATGTAGAAAGTCATGAGTGTTTTGAAGGCGTATTAAATCAGCAGGAGTAAGAGGATTAAACTCATAGACAACTTCAAAGGGAGACATTTTGGTGGTCTTGTGAACCACTCTATTATAAGCAAACTCAATGTGGGGAAGGTAATCATCCCAAGATCTATGGTTACCCTTCAAAAGTGTCCTAAGCATAATGGATAGAGATCTGTTAACAATCTCAGTTTCTCCATCCGTTTGAGGATGACAGGAGGTGAACAAATTAAGTTTAGTGCCTATTAAATCATTAGACGTCCCAAAGTCCCTTTAGATGGTCCAATCATCTAATAAAGTTTTGATGATAACAATACTCCAAGTATGTATTTATATTTGATGATCTTACATGTCTCTTGTAGTAATATTCATAGATCTCTAAGCATGATTAGTATGTACATATGAACTGCAAACCCAGATAAGTGTTTATTTACTATTATTTTATTATATTAATTTGTTTAAAGTTAATAGAAGAAGAAAACTTTTAAAACTGTTTTAAAATATGAAAAACAAATTAAAGTTCCTTTCACAAAAATATCAAAATCAGATTTTATAGTCTAGTGTGCTTTAACATTCAAATTTGTTCATAATGGAAATTATTCAAATTCTTATGGAATATTTAAATGTGATTAATTGATTTGTTTCTAAATCTATAAAAAAAAATTAAAGTGTCTTTCACATAAATATCAAAATCAGATTTTATAGCATGTTCTGCTTTAACCTTCAAATTTTTTCATAATATAAATTATTCAAATTATTATTAAATATTTAAATGTGATTAATTGTTTCAAATCAAAGATATATTGTGTTGTTTAAATTGTTTTTGTGCAGATAAAGTCAGTTTTAATGTGGAATCAATAATAGAAGTTGTTCTCCGAACGACTAGTTTCAATAATTAGATGGTCAAGATTGTCCATTTCAAGCATCCGACAACTAGTTTGTACAAAGCTCCATATAGAGGAACAAATTCAAGTTGAAGAGGATAAGAAGAAGAAAAAAAGAGAAATACATCATACAATACATTAAAGAAATAAAGTATATAATTAGTGTCTATTGTAAATCTGTTATCGAGAGCAAATAGAGTTTTGGGTTGTACGAAACCATTGTGTAATTCTTCACCATTGTGAAGTAAACCCTTGTGAGCTTTTATTGTTCTCTCTTTTGCGGGTGTTTCTTTAAATCTTGAGTGGTCTTGATCTCAAGGGGAGATTGGGACTGGTATAACTTGGAGAGGTTTGTGTACTCGTAACCTAGAGAGGTTTGTGTACTCGGTGTAAACATTTATGATATAGTGGAACCTTTTGAACGATTTGTTCTATGAAGAATTGGATGTAGCCCAAGAGATTAGGGTGAACCAGTATAAAACTACTTCATATGTGCTTATATATTCTTGCCTTGGATAATCTTGCTTGAGTTCAGACTCCATTCAACCCCCCCTTCTAGAGTCAATTGTTCCTACAATACCCAATCATCCCCAGAGAGTTCTCCTTTCTCAAATACTTTTCCACTATTAGCTTTTTGAATAAATTGGGTTGCAATCTCAACCATTTAACCTTCATTTTATTTTACTTAGTTTAGATTTTGCCCAAGAGTACAAAAGGATAGCATGAGGAAATTTTAATATTTATTTAATTTAACAACTTTCCTATTGAATAATGATAACATAATGAGATATCGATTAGTAATTAATAGGTTTTGGAGCATTTTCTCTCTATTTGGACTAATCGGATTTTAATTAAAAGTTTCATTCAATTTTATATGATTTTTGGATTTTTTTTTCAAACTTGAGTGTGTTTTGTATTTTAACCATACATTTTGCTAAAAACCTTATATTAACTTGATCTTTATGTCATTTTGAAGATAAGTCAAAGATCTACAAATGTTACTAGAGAACCCAATAACAAATTCAGACTGAAAACTAGACAAAATTAGCTTTGGAGTTGGCATACGGAATCTAGACATTAGTTTGAGCGGTATTCATTAGTCGAGGGCAACTTAATCAAAATTGTGTGTTTTAAGTCAAAACAGGGCAACAGAGAAATGGGCCTGGGCTACTTTAGGTCATGCAAAATAAAATTATGGTAATCTTTATATATTTTGGCAGTAGCCAACATTATGGGATATAGAGATTTATACAATTTTTCTTTTGTTTCTTCTTCTTGATGTCTTGCATTTTCTTTATTTGTTCGTAATCTTTCTATTAGAATTTGGAATGTCAATCGTGATGATGAGTGTTTCTTTGTCAATCCAGTCCCTAGAGGTTCCTCCATTTTCTTTAATCCTTAGGTTCACTTGGTTTGTAATTCTTTCCATAAATTACAAGTTCACTTGTTGTTTTAATTTGATTTTTAGATTAAATGGTTGGATTAGTTATATAATTGAACCAATACATTCCGATTGGAATGTGTTGTGGAATTCCCGAATTGGAATCAAGTCGAACCGACAACGTAGCTCACATGCGATTTATGGCGTCCCAAATTATTATTATTAATAGTATAAAATTCAATGCAAGGATTTCATTCATTTACTGAATTTGGCGGAAGCGAATTATATGCATAGAATATGACTTATTGGATGAAACGTAGAAACTCAATCTTTTAAACAATTAATGTCATCACATAAATTTTAATATAATTTTTAATATAAAGAGAATTAATTTCATCGAATTGGGTAATGAAATTTCTATCTTTCTATTATAAAAAAAATGAGTGAATTCTTACATATAAGAATGGTGAATGGTAAGAGAAATATGAAATCTTTAAATAAAATTATAAGAAATATGTAAAAATTCATTATTTTTCTTATAAAATTTAATTCTTCCATTTATCAGAGAGTGATTTCTATTGTCTCAAAATTTTATAAATAATTATAAAACCTTTTTTTCTCTTTTTTTTACTGTAATTAAAATGACATTAAAATAAACATTTTTGTACAAAGAAGTGTGTGCATGGAAACTTACGTATGACATTTTTTTATGAAAGAATCATAAAACTTTTATTTAATATAAACTATTATTATAACTAATTAAAAGAAATTATTATTATTTGGATTAAATATTCCTTAATTCAAGGAAAGGTTATAATATAAATAATTAAAACATTTAAATTTCAAAATAACTCTAGGTAGAGCTAAAAACTTGATAATCAATGTAAAATAATTGGTTTAGAATTTTCCTATATATATATATATATATATATATATATATATATATATATAAATATTATATATATATTATTAATCAAATTCAAAACAAAATAAATATATACCCTCTTACTAAAAATTGGCAATGGTTTTATACAGATATCCGTTTTAAAATAAAACCAATTTTGAGATGATTTAAATACTTGTTCAACATTAATTTTCTTTCCCAATTTTGTTGTTTTAATTTGGCAGGAGGTCACATACAAAAGTAATTATTTAGAATTTAAAATATACTAACTTTTCTCCTAACCAATTTTGTTACGTGGTATTATATATAATTTTATTTTATTTATTTATTTTTATTTTTATTTTTAATTTTTTTTTAGTCAAATCCAATTCAGAAAAATCGTATGCCTATTAAAAAAATTTGGTAATGGGAGATGATATATGCGTCTTAAATTTTAACTTGGAAAAGTCGAGTTTCTTATATGATTACTATCCAAAAATCATAAATTTGTTGCGAATCTAACGAGTATTTAATAAAAGAAAAACAACCATGAATTTGAAGAAATAAAATACATGACCTTTATTAATATCATTTATATCCAACCACAGTTAGGAATATATATGGTTATGGATTATTTTGCAATATAAACTTCTTACTACATTTTGTTACATAAAAGTTTTACAATATATATTTAATTATTCCTAATACAAATATATATATATATATATATATATATATATATATATATTAATTTTATAAAAGTTATTAATTTTATTATTATTGTTAGATATATAATTAGAACCATACGGTCATTTTCTTAAGTACAAATTAGATGAAAATCGATAATATTAGACTGTAAAAGAAATAGGAAACAAGCTATTTGAGAATGGATAATGCTGAATACAATTTTAAAAGGATAAAATATAATTTCAGATTATATGAAGGTGCAATTAAATCTTATAAGAGTATTGAACGCAAAATGTTAAGAAATGCAGGTATTTTTCTTGAAAGACTTTTTCCTGCACCTCCATACATTTATAAAAATCCATGCCTGTTTCCTGTGAAAAGACTCTTATATCCCTGTGCATATTATATAATATACTTTGATTTCTGGAAGTTAAATCTGAAAGTATAATTTAACTTCTAGATTCGAAAATAGTTTTTGGAATAGTTCATTCCAGAAAACTAAAAATACACTTTCATAATACTTTGAACCATTCCGAAAACTGTTTTTTTATTGAAAATAACTTTCAGAACGGAGCATTTTAAAAGTTAAAAAATACATCTCTATAATGCTTTCGAAATGATCTATTTCGAAAGCTATAACTAATGGATCATTTCGAAAGAAAAAAATACACCTCTGTATGTCCTATTTCAGAAGCTAAAAATACAGAAGAGTAAAACAGACAGTATAATTTTTAATGAAAAACAACATGAGAAAATCAAAAGGTATGGAGGTGCCGAAAAAATATGGAGGTACAAGAAGAAGTCATCCTTTTCTTATAAGATGATTGGATGGAAGGTAGAGTGTGGTGCTGAGGTGTGACAACCAGGACCACCGTAAATGGGTCCAAAATTCTTAAAAAAAAAAACTATACGATTGTTTGTATTTATACTTTTTATTATAATTGACTGTAGTTTCTCAAAATCAATTAGCTTTTTCACAAGAGTAGGCAAATCTTAGATGATGCTCTCATGCTTTCAGTAAGCACAAGTATTGCTTCATTTTCAAATTAGATTTAGAGAGATAATTGACTTGGTTGCCCAGAGCTATTTGGATTACCCAATGGAAAAACTTGGACTCGGTTCAAAATGGAGAAGCTGGATTCTTGAATGTCCCGTTGCCTACCTCTAACAATATCTCAAAACTACTGAAATTAACAGATCATATTTGTTGTGCAACTGAAACTTTTTATCTCTGCTATGTTCCTCTAGGATTTATCCGGTATAAAACGTGTGAATCAAACAAGCAGTAGGTTGTAACTTAATTTTTTGCTTATGAACCCTAGCATTAAGGTCTTAAAATTAATAGCATAACTACATAGTTTATTAACTCTAATCTGCCTCACAAAATGAAGTATTGGGTGAAACTCGCGTTAAGAGTGATGAGCTGAGTACGTAAAGAGAAAGAAAAGAGGTGGGGTTAAGATCAGACCCCAAAACCATTATTCATTATATAAGATTAGAGCTGTGCTCTACATTATTTATGGGTATATAGTACCACATAACATCACACAGCATACCATGATGCCCATTTTATATGAAGTACACATAATAATTAAGTATCTCAAGGTCGACCGTAGAGGTTATTTGTGGAGGCGTTAAAGCCACCCTGGATACTCCCCCCGTTGCCATTGCCATTGAAAGTACCACTGTTATTCAGAACACTTTCACCGTAGTGCTCTGAGTGGTTATACCTGTTACGGTTTCCAGCATATTGGCCACTGTTGATGGTTGCACCGCCGAAATCCTGGCGACCGGCGCCATGGTTGCTGAATGAGTTTGAAGAACCGTTGTTGAACCCTCTGGCAGCTTGCTCAGCCTGAATCATTTCCATGATTCTCTGCATCAAGTCTGCCATTATGATCTTCTCCTTGCAGACTCCCCTCTATTTTCTTTGAACTGCCTTAATGTTAGCTGCTACTAAGCCAAATATATATATAGATGCAATCAAAGAATCCAATTCTTTTCCCGTTTATGCAAAGTTGTGGTGATATGACATTCTGGCAGACAACATGGACTCCTTTGGTTGGGTAAGAGTCTCAGAAAACCCTATTCCATACCAAGTTGTTTGATGCAATTCCACATGCTATTCTCGACTAGAGAGGACTCTAACACGGAGAATAATATTGGCAAAGCATTTCGATACTCTATCTATCATATAGTCACCAACCTATCATATAGTCACCAACACATAATTCATGCAAAGTTATTAGCTTGACATTTTAACAAACTACTTGGATTCATTTGATTGCACGTGTCTTTCCTACTTAAGTTATGATTACATACACAAAATCCTTGTAAGTTTGTCCAAGTGTTAAATTAACTTATAAATATTAGTGTGGGACAAATTGCAAGTTTCTTTAAGACAAATCTTGGAGATTACAGGTAGTTGCCCTCACACGTCAAAAGAATCTACCAGCATTGTTCTAGAGAAACTTATAGATATTTTCAAGGTGAATGAAGTTTGAGCTACAACAAGATATTCAGAAGAAAAAGAACAAGTCTTTCGCAATAAAAACTCAAACAAAAGAAACCCTTCTTATACAAAAGTCTTCAACATTGAAGAAATATCAAGCCACTCGACAAATAATTCAGACAAGGAAAACTAATTCTCTTTTATTTTTTAAAGAAACTAACTTAATAGAAATTGGAAAAAGAAAGTAACTATAGAAATTGTAAAAATTGTAAGATGAATCATAGCAAGGAGCACAAGAATCGGAATTATAATTTGAGAAATTAAGTAGAATGCTAATTTATAATTTCAAAACATTTTAAAAGATCAACTTAATTTATTCTTATAATTTAAAATATTAAATTGGTGATTTACTAAAATCATTGCTTATAAGTTATCATAATAAATTTAAAATATTAAATTCATCTCATAATTAACTTTGCAATGAATTATCCTTAAAATGTTATTTTTCTTTTTTTTATCACTATTATATGTAGATTATTCATTTCCCTGAGCAGTGTGCACGTTCGCCTCTTTCGTCAATATTAAATATATTCCATTCTCAAACTCTGAAATACCATTTCCTTGTAATGAAAAACTGATGCTGAATTTTTTAACGGACTATGATTGAGTTGGAGAAGAGGATAGTAAAGATAAGATTGTCCCATAGTAATTTAGATTTTAGAATTTACAAATTAAAATATTCGCTGTTGTGTTCAGTGACGTATTTCGATAGTGAAGCAATTTAGTTTTTAGATAATATTTTAAAAATAAAACTAAAACAAAGATTAGTTTTTTTTATCACACGTATGTACATGTTTCATATTTTTGTTGGTTGAGTCCGAAGAAAGGATCCCATGGGAGGGTGTGTCTAGTTATTTAGATCCAATAACCCATATTTGTTACTATTTGCAGCCACTCTTTTACTAGCCCAAACTCAAATTTATCAATTTCACAACATCCGTGTTTACTATGACCCAATGTGTCATAGCTTTTTCTGGGAGGCCCAATAAATTTTGTTATTACTTCTTCCTTGCCTTTAAACTTTAAGTAGTGCCTCAATTAATTAAAAGAAATCAGACTAATTTAACAAATACCAAAAATAGACGAATATTATATATAAGGAAAACTATTAGTTAGTTAATGAGAACATAACTATGGAAAATAATAAAAAAACTAAATATAAAATATTTATTTTATTTAAATAGTTAAAATTAAAAAAAGAATAAATATACATTATTTTTAAAATTATGCGTTGAAAATTAAAAATTATAATAAAACTGATATAAAAACTTTTTCAAGCTTTGTGTTATCTGCAATACACATATTTCCCCTTTAACAATAGAATTGTTGACATCATATAGAGACGGGTGTGTAACCATCTGCCCCAGATAGCTTCCTTCCCCATTGAAAACCATTTATTTACCTGAGAGAGAGAGAGAAGCAATTGGCCACAAAGTTTTACTCTAATAAATGTCAACAAAACAACTCTAATCCCACCAAATCTACCTCTTCCTTTGTAGCTAACTTAGTAACCTAGGGTTGTGTTGTGTTATGTTTGATTCACACAGTGGCAAAATCCCACATCGTGTGTTGTGTTATGTTTGATTCACACAGTGGCGAAATCCCACATCGTGTCTTATAGCATCCCAGCATTCAAGTTGTTATTTGGCGCCCCTGTCCCCTCTCTTCTTTCACACTCGCACCAAAACTGCTTAATCCTATAAATAATTCCACACCTTTGTTACTTCCACCATTCAACTTTTCTCGTCTTCCCTCCCTTTTATCACCATATCAGAACCCACCTTTCGGTAACGGTCTTCAATTTCAGGGCTGCAACTGGATGAGATCAAACGAGGGAGATGAAAACGGAGGCTGCAAGAAAAGTAGGTGGCGAACAAAGCGATCATGTTGGATTACTTTATTCACGTCCTTGTTGGTAAGCATAGCAGGAGGCTTCGTGCTTGGATGGTGGCTACACAAATACCATCCATCGAATACCCAACTATGGATGGTACCCTTTGGCTTCCTTCTCTTTCTTACCCCTCTCATTATCTGCCTCTCCGTTATCTTCCCTGACCTCTGTGTTGCCACAGCCAGAATCGACCAAGAACAAACTTCTAAGTCACAGGATCACTCACTTTCTCGACCAAACCGATGATAGTCTTATCTTGGCATGCCATGGCGTCTTTATACAATAACCTTGTTTTCTTTTTATTTGGCTTTATTCTCCTGCATTTGTACCTCCATGTTTCCTGGTTTTAACAATATTCAAAACAAGTTTGTATATAACAGTTGAAAAGTATACTTGCTGGATGCTCCACACACTTCATAATAGTTAGTTTGAGTGATCTTTTGCTAGTTTCTATGGATTAACTGCAATTGAAGGGCATTGGCATGTTCCAGTATTTTTTTTACTTGATTCGATTTCTGGTTTACAAGTGAGGTGTCAGATATGTGAGAACGTGACAGGGGTAGTAGATATCTGGGACAAAATTTTGCAGTATTATTATTATTATTAGTGAGATGTTTTATGATTAAAGAAAAGGGTAGCTGTAGGGGATATCTATGAGAATCTTTGGAAGGGGTAGGCTAGTCACAGATGCTCCCTTCCCCAGATTCTACAATCCAAGTGAGTGAGCGTTGTAACTTGTAAGCTAACGGTAGCTTTCAAGGAAAAGCAATTTTTCCAACACCATGCCTTTTCTTTCCTAGAGATATTGCTTTCCAATAATACAACCATTGGGAAAACCCAAATATTTAACTACGACTTCCAAGTAACCAAGAGCCACCAAAATCATACAATTTCCTATATACACACTATTTCAACACAAATTCGGAGAAATCCTGTGAGATTTTGTTTTCAGGAAAATAAGGTTAGGTTTTTTCATGAAACTGGTGTAGGTGTAAATGTAAAATTTTGCAAAATGTTTACGATTTCAGTTTAATTTAAAAAAAATCGTATTACTTTAGTATGAGTTTTTTTTTTTTAATAAAGAAAATATTTATATTAAAATTATCTTAAATTGATTAAATTAACATAATTTTTTATAATAAAATCATTTCATGCTGATATCATATGTCATATATCCATTTACTTAATAAAAAAAATCTTCTTTTTAAATAATTTCATAAAGAGTTTGTTGAAAAGTCGTTTTCTATCCTATGCTCAAAAGACAGTTCTTCCTCTCTGTTGTCCTGTGCTCAACACATGGTGCTACAGAGGCAAACTACAGAGGGACACCTGCCATAATTAACATGCTTCATAGTTGAAAAGAAAATTATTTATAAAAGTAACTTTTATTTTTATAATAATTATTCTTTTACAGCTATGATAATTATTTCAAAACATCATTTTAATAGCATCTTATTGCATGGTCATGCAAAATTGTTTTAAATCATGAGTTTATTAAACTTTTCATAGTTAATTGAATTCTGCAAATGACACAGCAAAGTGGTGATCTTCACCATTTTCATGTAACACGAAGTGCCATAGACACAGTAAAGTAGACGACGTGGACATTCAAAATGTAGCCGGCGTGGTAGAGTAGTTCCAATTTTATTTTATTTTGGAAGCAGGGAATATACAGTTTTGTGGTTGGTGTGAAATTTAAAATGAGACTTGTTCTATTGAAAAAAAAAATATTATAGTTACTAGTTAGAGTCTAGTGGGATTGTATATTCCCTTTATACGTATGATAACTAGAAATAATAGGAACCACACTTTCACAAAGGTTAGATTCAAACAAGACAATAAATATAATTAAATGTAAAGATATCAACTTCTTTTAGGTTTGATCTAAGTATTAAATTTGTTTAACATTTTTAAAAATTTAAGTATGAATCGAATCTCACATAATAAAAATAAAAAAGTTAGGTAATGAGAAAAATTTATAAATTTATTGTTCTAAAATTTGAAGTAAAATATATGAATTAACTCGAATAATATTTATTATCATATTTTATTTATTATATTTATAATTATTTGAATTCTTAAAATCTTAGTTGAAGTATTAAAACATTCAAGATTAATTAATCTATTAACTAATTCTAAATATTTCTCCCAGTTTTACATCAATCAGATCCAAGAAATCAATCTTCTTAAATTGAGAGGAAGTATTAAATCAATCCAATCCAATCTCTAAAGTTAGTTTTCACATAAAGTTAACCATCATTTTCTAAAACACAAAAATAGTGATTGTAGAACCTATTTTACCTTTATTTTAGTGGCGGCCAAGAGCAATTTGCTTTCCTAGTTATCTTTGACTCGAGCAATGTTATATTTTTCCAAGTTCTACCAGAAGCACATTCTCAATTGATTAGACTATAAGTATTAAATAAAAATAACGTTTATAGCATGTTTGACAGAACTGTGTTTTCCTAACTTCAACCTTTTATTTTACAAAAGTGAACATTATACTTAGGACATAAACTGAAAGTTAGTACATTTTTTTCATTCTAATTTTAAGTTGATTTTATGAATTTAGAAAGTTGTAACTTATGTTTATTTTTCTATAGTCTTATTTTTCAACCTCTTATGTAATTTTTATGTATAAGTTGTTTTATCATATAATAGAATTATTTGTCTTAAACCCACTTTTCAGTAAATTTATCTGAAAAAAAATAACTAATTTTGATTATAATCTATTATACATATAATTAATTATCAAAACAGTTTATTTTTTTTACAATCTTTTATTTCATGGAAACTAAATATTATTCACCAACTAAGTATTGTAGAATTTGTACCCAACTAACCTTAGAATGAGTGAAGGTAACACTTCATTGTCTAAAAATATATAACATAATTTACTATTTCTCCTTTTTTATTCTTCAATTTACCCTTTTTTTAAGTTTTGTTTAATATAAATATATGACAGAATAAAAGAAGATAAATATGTAAGAAATATAATATAAGTCTAGTTTGTCTGATTGAAGAGAAATAAGAGTATTTTATTTAAAAAAGAATGAAAAGAAGAAAAATAATTTGTTAATAAAAAAATATAGTTATACTCTTACAACATTCCTCTCTTATTCTTCTATGAAACAGATTTGTATATTGCAAAAATGAACATCAAAAATAGGTCATATAATTTATTATAAATAACTCAGTTAATTAACTGCTCTTGATAGAAGTGTTCGATTTTTGTTTACTTTAATGAGAAATAATTAAAAAAGGAGAGATTAAACTACAACCACGATCCATATTTTATTTGTAGACAATCCATTATTCCCAAATAATTGATTATGCTTGTGAATAATCAATAATGCTATGTTTTTATGACGTAATCAATTTTGAAATAGTTAAGGCACAGTTTCAAGAGGGGACCCAGAACAATGTTGTAACCTTGTTGCCACAATGATATTATTTTCCTTTTTTTACTGATTTGAAAGCGAAAATTCTGCACCAAGGGCTCTCACATTTTTTAAAGAAGTTCACGTGTAATTTACTCATCAAATGAAGGAACTCGTGTGTTTTTTGCGCTCTTCTTCCTTTCTCTTTCACATCTTTCCAACGATACTAAATAAAGCATTAAACTAAACAAACCTAACTTTAACTCTATTCTTCTCACGTTTTTCTTCTCTTCTTTTCTCACATACATATTTTCCATCGTCTTTAGCATATTATTAATTAATTACAATAGTTATAGTTCTGGTGATGCTGTATTTGTAGGTTACGAACCCAACTAGAAGCACACCTCGCTGTCACTGGCCTCCACAACTACCCACTTGCCTCAAATGACTCCTTTCCCATCATCAATATTGATTTTTATGGGATTTTGCTTTCTCTACTCCAATAAAACTTAACTCTATTCCAATATAATCTGAAAATATATTTTTATTCTTTTAATTATATTTTGGATTTATATTTTGAAAAATATTTTATGTACTCTAAAATGTATAATTTAAAATATAAAAAATATATTCTGAATTATGTAATTCAAAATAAAGAACGAATTGTACATTCTGAAATATTTTATTTTTAGATTTTTTAAAAATATATTTATATTTTATTTAAATTAATTTCAAACCTAATTAGTTTATTTTACAAAGTATTTTTGAATTTTCAAATAAGTAATCTATCTAATGAAAAAGCCTTAATGAAAAACGTACTCTCTCCGCCTTTTTCATTTTTCCTTACTTTTAGATCCTCAAGGTCACAACTTTTTTTCCAATAAGATATCTTGAACAAAATTGTGGCCATCAAAACACACTAATTTCATCAACAAAATCAGGTGGACGAATTCACTGTGCACAAGGTACCCCTATTATAACATCTCCTAATTAAAATTATACTTCAGAATACTTAATCCAGATTTTGGATATGATTTTTTTGGGCTTAATTCATATAAACCCTTTTGAGTTATAATTCTTTTAGTGGGTTGGGCTACATTCCCTCCAAGCGAATTTAACTTTTCTATATTTATCCTTTTAAGAATGGATTATTTCGTTCTTTCACAAGTATGAAGTGCAATTAAATTTTATTGGGTGCAGAATGCAAAATCCCTTTTTATGCTCAAATAGGTTCTCTCCCACCTCATCCATAATTGCACCTCCCTTTGCCGTTCTGTTCTCAAGGCCATTTTACTCATGGTTGACTTGGTTGCTGTCAAGAAGGAGCATAGAAGGATAGTTAGATCCGGGTTCAGCACTGATACTCTGTCATTGGAACATCGTCTTTGGGCATGCAAGAAGAATAGAGATGTTTGAATGATGCTCAGAATATGTTTAATGATATACATGCGAGAGATTTGGTTTCTCTAGAAAATGTTGTTGTGCTAGGTTCGGCTGGTTAAAAGGGGGAAGGTCAATTCATTGCTTTATTTTAAGGAATGAAACAAAAAATGGATGCTTCTATTGTTCTAGGGCCTGCAGCTGAGAGGAATAGCCAATGTCAGATTAAAAGAGGCCTCGAGCAATTTTCTTCATAAATATTTAAAAGAAACATAAAAAGGGAAAAAACTTTTTCATAAAATAAATTTAACTTATATACAAATTAAAGATAAAATATTTAACAAATTATACAAGTAAACTTCTATAAATTAATTTAATCTAAAAAAAACTAATTTCAATTTTCTCATATTTTTCTCTTTTACAAGTGTCTATGAAAAAACATGCAACTTTGAAAGGTTTCGATCGTTGTTGGATTCATTCCGGTCACTGGAGAAAGGAAAAATGGACAACTCCTTAAAGGGCTTCTATCATTGTCGGACTCATTCGAGTCACTTGAGAAAGGAAAAATGGATGGTTCTAGGATAGGTTTTATCAGGGTCTCACAGTGGACGTCAAATGTTCTTACCTGACTGAGAAGACGTTCTTACTGAAACACTTAGTGACCGGGTCCACGATCCAGAACCGAATGAGAACTCATCTGCAGAATACTATCCTGCGCTCAAGTTATCAATAAGAGTGTATAAGGTGTTTTTTAAGAAGAAATGTGAGTTTTTTAAAAGAAATATGAGTGAAAGTATAGAAGGATAGAGATAACATAAAAGCCGTTTAGAATCACGAATTCATATTGTATAATGTAAGAGTGCACAGGTCACTGAGTAGCTAAGCCAACCTGAAAAGGATTCAGGTAACCCTATTTAAATAAACTAAAAATACTTCCTTCCACCTTCCAAACCAAATGACAGTTACATTCGTGAAATCTTTACAAATTAGAAAGGAAAAAAATGTTTTTAAATATTTTGTAGATTATTTTGTATTTTACCTGGACCAACATTTAGAATTAAATAATAGATTGACTAACTGAATTTGTTGACTCATTGAGGCCAATTTATTATTCCCACCCCATTTTCGACAGTTGCATGTGCCCCAATTTTAGACTCGTAATACATGCACGACTCTAATATTTGGATAAGGATTTGAATTCTTTGAACAAGGAATTTCAACGAGTACAACAAAGACATCAGATTAATAATGCATTAACAGATAAAAGTGCGAGTTCCACTCCGATCAATCAATTCCACAAACAAGTCTACAATAACATTTTCTCAGAACAGTGCATTAATCAACAGGTCAATCACTTGGAATGAATTTTGTCCTTCGAAAGCAACTCTATATTTTGTCCGCTTCAGATGACAGAAATTATACGAATAATCAGTACAAACTGAATCGAAGATCATATATACACCTACTGGACAATTCCTAATTTCAAACATCTGCAATCAAGGAGAGTAATATTTCCATAATTTCATTCCCTACGCTGCACTGTCATGAAATAAGTATAAACTAACTGAAAAAAATGTTCAAACCAAAAAGCTACCCAGGCTTCATACATCAACATCAGAACGCGTCGGGAAATCAATACCCCGTAGAGCAGGTATGTTGTCTAAATCCTCTTTTGAAAACAATGGAAACAACCACAGGGCCTTCTTAGTGCCAAAAACCTTCAAAAGTATGGAAAGATATCAAATAAGAGTGAATATTGTTCTGAACTCAAGTCTACTAAGATAATAATTTTTAAGGTCAATCACAATGTTTGCGGTATTGTCCATCTTGAAGCTTAGTGGCTTCATCATAGTTTTGTTTTTAAAAGACAACCTAATGAGTTAAAGGAAAAAAGGCGCATATAAATTGCCTTTGGCTTCGAGTCATAATGATGTGAAACTATTAGAATTATCAAAACAAGCCCTCGGTTAAGGACTAAGAGAAACGAGGATTTGTGTTTTGGAACTTCTTTTCCATTCTTACAGAAAGTGTCAATGTACCATCCTTAAGTCTGTACAGCATTAGAAACATTGTCCGTTTTATAACTCCTTGATTCCATCACAATTTTGTCTTTAAAAGACGTCTTTTAAGAACAAAAGAGTGACAGTCACCAAACTCAAAACTGGATAATACTTAGTATGTAGTGATTGACCATACAAATGTTATCTTAAATTAAAAGACCTGAGAATTATACAAACTTGTCAAAATAAAAGTTATTCACAAGTTATTAGTTGAATATAGAAATATACAAAGGATGGATAAAATCATAAAATTGAGAAAGGAGGGAGACCAAAAGTACACAAGTTCTATTTTGGATGAAAAACTATTACATGGTTTACTCGTTAGTAGAAGACTTCTTTTCTTGTTAAATTACAAAGTAAAAACCGTCACAACATGCCACATATATTTTGGTCATCAAGAGAAGTTATTACCTGTTAGTATAACGACAAAAGATCATGAGACAGGCAACTCCTCAGGCAAAAACTTTATTTTATGTTAAATTAGATTTAAATTAACCTTTGGTCCCATTTGCCTTTATTTTATGTTAAATTTGATTTAAATTAACCTTTGGTCCCTTTGGGGGAAGCCAGGTTATGAAAAGTCCTTACACCATCCTGGATTAGAAATTTCCCCAGTCCTAAACCGGGAAGGATCTCCACTATCCTTTTTACTCAACTTCTCATCTATTTTTAATCTTTTAAAACTATGTTTAGTTCCAGAATAAGATTATCTTATGCCATGGGGATGGAAAAAAAATATTACGGGAGAGGGAGACAGAAAGTGTAAGGAAAAAACAAATAATAGTATCTTCTCTCTCAAACACACTCTTCCTCTTTTTTTAAAACAAAAATTATTAACTAATAAATCATACATGTAACGTTTGCTTCCAAATTTTCGAGCTTAAGAACATGTTTGTTTTTGCTGTTTTACTATCATTTCTAATCTTTGCTACTTGAAAACAGATCTTACCTGCTCAAAATTCCTCTTCCAGCCCAGGTCGTACATCCACCGAACACCCTTTTTCTTTTCATGAACCTAAATCATCATTTTCCAAATAATCTTTTAGATAAAAGAAGGCACAGTGCTGCATGACGATTCAATAATCAATAATGCCAAGTTATTTTCAAATTTGTTCGGAAGTGGTAATGGAGCAGGTATACATCTAGTTTAAGGTCAATGAGACGATGAGGAGCAGATAGCTGAATCAATAAGTCATTGGAACAAAAACATCACCCAAATACATAACCATCTTATCAGAATCAACTATTGACCAAATGAACCTCATGATTCTGTTTTCTATAGATAAAATAAAACCGTCCATAGAACTGACACATCTCAAGTTGTCATGCTAAAAAATTTTCTGTAATTTTTCCCAAAAATAAGATCTCATTTGGATTGGATTTTAGGCTACACGCATGCAAATGCCTGGGTTGTCATTCTAATAAATAGCCTGGCATAATTTCTATGCCAAGAGAACAGCAATATGCTGGGTCTCGAACACAAGGTAACAACAGTCTCATGCATGAATGACAATACCATTTGCTATAAACCAGTTCAAATAGAGTGAAAAGGGATAATAACAGTGTATTTATTACCTCTACTGAAGTTGTGTTGCTTAACAGAAGTGATATATGCATAACAACGAAACAGAGAAGACTGAGCGCAAAGGCTAAATTAAGAACTGCATCAAGGCACACAATCTGTAAGAAGCATTGACAGTTATGAGAATACTATAAAATCTAGACATAATAACTTAATCTTCTAGAAGCAGAATACATGTACTTACTAGAAGCCAAAAAGATGACGGCAAAGCCCCCGGGAGACAATGAATGATTCTTGTTTCCACCAAAGAATCTGATAAAACTAGGAACCAGAGCTAAGCAATCCAGTGTTGTCTCGAGAAATGTATACAGCTGTACACGGTGGTCGGGAGAAAAATGTAAGTCAGGTAAAACAAACGCTAGGAGTCTAGAAGTAGCTTCTAACTTAACCCTTTCCAAACTCCACCTGAACTCCCTATTCTCTTCCAACAGTTCTCACACTGTTTTCAATTTCGTTTTTCTCTAAAAACAAAAGTTCCACTATGTATTTCCTGCTCATACTGAGATATGACCTATTGTTCTTCTTAATATATGCAAATCCCCAAATCTCTCACTTTTTAAATACACTTCCCAGTTCCCTCCCATCTACTGTCACAAAAGGAATCAATAGACGTCTCACCATACATTTCAAAAATTAAATTGAACTGCGTTACTCACTTGAACTAACACATCAAATCAAAGGAAGAAGAGAAATGGATTTACCAAAAATAGGAGGAAATACTTGTAGTTACGTGCCCCAACACAGTTGACGACCCAAATGCAGTGATGATCCATCTTCAGAACACACCTTTGGCCTACAGAGAGGAGAAAATGGTGTATCGATGGCGAATAATAGAAAGAGGAAGAGAGCTTGAAAGTGAGAGAGTTGCTTACAAATAGAGCAGTGGTGGCAGCGCGGTGGCTTGCCATTCTGGCATCGAGAGCAATAGGCGGGAGAGGGCGTCGGCGGTGCTGTCTCCAAATCGAAACCGGAGCGAAGGTGTTGGTGGTGTCTCCAATTGTGAGGAACGGAACCGGGATCGTTGAGTACGACCATGATGTAGGACCAGATTAAGAGTATGAGGAGAATGTGAAAGAGGAGGAGAACGAAGAATGCGGAGAAGAAGGAGGGGAGGTGGAGAGGGGAGCGGAAGAGGAGAGGGCCCCAGGTGATTAAAACGACGGCGTAGTAACTGAGGGCGACAATGGCGGCGAACAAGAGGATCATGAAGTAGCCGAGGACTCTGAGGGCAGAGCATAGCTTAAAGAGGTTTATGTTGCTTCCCATTCTGATTCCTATTCCTGTGTTTGGAATCGGAACCCAAGCTGAACCCGACAACGGCAACCACCTGCTTCTTCGTGGCGGGAATAAGCGCTTCCAGATATCCGAAGCCAGGATTGGATTAACTGATCTGCAATTGGAATTGGAATCGGAATATTGGGGTTTTCCTCCAAACAACACCAACCAAACACTTCTCAGTTCACACACAACCCAACCCTCTCATCTCCGTTCCATGCTCAAATGCGGGTCGATCCGGATCCGTATATCTATCTACACATTCTCTTTCCAAATATCTAATTCACGTCTTTTTTTTTTTTTTTTTTTTTTTTTTTTTTTATTGTTTTTT
>Ga0209700_104617_pt1 | contig 24520 bp, 13 predicted proteins | sample SiratroredBW_FD_187528 | JGI IMG/M metagenome (GOLD analysis project Ga0209700, IMG submission 187528) | Root nodule microbial communities of legume samples collected from California, USA - Siratro red BW (SPAdes) (version 2) | ecosystem: Host-associated > Plants > Roots > Nodule | place: USA...
ATATATATATATATATATATATATATATATATATATATATTAAAAAATATTTTCTTAAAGAATTCAAATATGAGTTTGTCTGATTCTATCATAATCATTGAATATTAATACAATATTAAATACATTTTAACGTGAATATTCAGGAAGAAGAGTACTTTAACTAAGAACTAATCCTTCTATTTTAATGGTAATTTTTAAATAAATTATGTTTTTAATATTTTATTTTTTAAATTTGAAGACAATATAATTTTTTAATTATATTCTTAATTTAAATAATATGAAAAAAATAATTCTAATGAAAAAAATAATTCTAATGAAAGAAAATATAATAACATATAAATGTATATAGAAATAAAAAAATTATAATAGATAACTTAAAATTCTATTCAAAATAAAAAAATAAGATATTTTTCTTAGTTTAACCTTAAAGTACTATTATTAAAAAACCATGGAAGTTTTTATTAACAACTTCGAGTTCAGAATTATAAAAGTTGACTAGTTGAAGAATTATTGTGCTTATCATGTTTATTTTGATGGCAGAATGATTTAGTTAGTATATTAAATGACAATGATCATAACAGCATGTTTATTATAATAATGTTGCAGTTTAATGTTATTACTATGATTTGTGGCATTTATTTTGATTTTGTACAAATTGATGTCCTTTCTAAAAACTCAAGTGGTTATTCTTTTGTGAAGTAATATTTCATTATGTGTTTGGGAAATTTTATATTTTTATGTGTTATTCACCAAATATTTGATTTGTATGAAATTGAAATTTTATGGACTGTACACATTCAGCATCAAATAGCTGACCTCGTGTAGATAGGTCTATTTTCAAAAGTTCGACCATGGATGGGAGGAACATTCACCGTGAAGACAAACTTTTGTATTTGGATGAAAAATTTTAAATTTTTAAGAAGTTTGAAATAGAAATGTAAATTGTTTTTATTTAAATTTTTAATCTTTTAAATTTTTGTATAATTCAATTCTATTTTTTTTTACATTTTAAATTCTTGGTAAGAATATGATAATTTAATTTCTAATATTATATTCAAAAGTTGAAATTTTAATATTAAGTATAATCAACTTTAAAATTTAAATTCTTATTTATTTTAAAAAAATTAAGTTCTATAATTTTACGTAGAATTTTTAGAATTTTAATTTTAATTTCTTCTAAAATTATTTATCCAAATATTATACTATAAAATATCCCAAAGTAATGAAAAACTGACTTTATCCTCACTTTAGGTCTTTATTAATGAACATAAATGTTTATAAGTAAAATGACTTATTTATCATGATCAAAGAGTTACTTTATACTTTATGAGAAGGTTGTTTTAATGATAAGAATTATTATATTAATATACTGAAAATATATTTTTGATGAATTTGTAAGATATGAATTGTTTTATTTATATATTATAAATTAATCTTATATTTAATTAATGATTTTTTTTAACATTTAGATAAATATATTGAATGTCTTTAATGTATGACATTAGACAAATAAATTTGATATATCCAATTAGATATTTATAAGTAATTTAATAATAGATATAAGTAATACAATAAATTTTAAAAAATTTATTATGATAGAGTTTAAATTATATTATAAAATATTAATTTAAATTGAAATCATTCTTACAAAATTGTCTGTTAAGATATATACTGTAAATTGATTCCGTAAAATTTTTAATACTTTTATCTATAAAATTTTGGAGATGCATGATACATTTTTTTTATTGAAATCTGTTTTATACTGACGAGTTTCATTGATTTTATATCCATTTAATCAGTTAAAATATTTCTTTCAATTTCATACCACGTTTTACCCTAACAAAATAATTGGATTGTAAGTTGATTATAATAAGAAAATGGATAAATTTTTATTTTGGTCCATTCTGTTTTTGGTGCTTTTGTGTTTGGGTATGTTAAGTTTTAAAAATCTCAGTATGGTAATTTATGTTTTTAAAATAGTAATTTTAATCTTTTGTAAAATAATAATAATAATTTGGATAATAAGTTGATGCCATGTCTTATTATTTTAGTGAGAAGTTCAAAATTTCAAATGTATTTTGTGAATTGAAAATTTTATTAAATTAAATATCCTAATTTGGGAAAAAAACGTCTTTTAATAGAAAGATGATTAATTCTCTTTAACCCATGATGTTTTTAAAATAAGCATGTTTATAATATCTTTGTGAGAGCTTGATAATATTTTAATTTGGAAAACATTAGTCGTTCTATTGAATAATATTCATTTTCAAAGAAAAGTGATTTTATATAAGAAACACGTTTATGATATTTTGGAAAATTTGATTATATTTTATTAGAGTATAATTCATAGAAACATAGGGTGAAAGGAAAATCTGCTGAAAAAAATTGAAATGACACTATTTTCAACCCTCTAAAATTTAAGACATTTAGTTTGTGAGTCTTCTTTTTTTATACGACTTAACTTTTTCATTTATACTCAACGTGAGACCTAGAGTCAAACATTGATGAGAACTGAGTGAGACCTAGATAAGAGAGTGAGACCATCTTCAAAAAAAACCTTAAGACATTGGATTTGTGGATCTTCTATATATATCTCAACTTTCTTATTTCTACTTAATGTAAGACTTAGACTCACACTTGGACACCTAACAAAATGATATCATGTACAATGTATATTTACATGTAACCTATTGCATGCTTTTACATCAAAATAGTATAATTTTACCTAAAATTTATTTTAAAAAAATTAGTTATATTTTTGGTTAAGATATGTTTGAATTCAACCACTTTAAATAAATAACTCGTGTTTAAGCTATATAACTTTTTATTTTAAGAATATTTTTAACTGAAACGTAATTGAGTAACATTAATGTTAACATCCAATTTCGTTCGGACAAATAAGATTATTTCAAAATTAAAATTGAAAATTAAAAAATGCATTTTTATCATATTTTGTCATTTTTTAATAAATAAAAAAAGAGAGTTTTCATTTCATTTTATTTTATGAATAAAATTTTAAAATAAAATTCGGATAAAAAAAGTAAAGAAAATCAATTTGCTCAAGCTCAGTCCATGTGTTAAAAAAAAGAAAAATAAAAATTATCATTAAAGTATTGTTATGTCACATTGTCTCTCTCTTTCTGTCTTTGTTTTCTAAGAGGCATTAATGACACGAAAATTAATTAAAAAAAAGTTAGAAATTTGAATAGTTTAACTGATTATTACTTTACTGTTTAATAATGCTTTAAGTGCTGATTATTTTAAATTAAATACGGATTGTCTAAGTACATCTTCTTTTTGAACTGTCATGGTGATTTAATTTGCTGACCCCTCTTATTTTTCAGGTTGCTCTTAATAAAATTAATAAAATAATAATAAAAAGGTAGAAAAAAAAGAAAATTCAGTTTCCATCTTATCTGTTTCATTTTTTAGAAATAATAAATAAAAACAAAATAAAAAATAAATAAAATAAAATAAAATAAATAATAAATATGTGACACGTTTGTAAAATCATTGTGATATTATACCCAATTATTCTTCATTTATTTTCTACATTCATTCTAATTATTCTCTGAATTTTTGTATTTCCATGTTCATTCTTCTCTAATATTTGATTGCCAGTCTTGTAAAAATGCAATTAAGTGAAATTAAGCGGAGATAATAAAAAATTAATAGATTTAAATCTCAATGTGAACATAATAGTACTAGTAAGGACATATCACTATATAGGGTTTGCAAAAATTTAAAGGGTCCAATTACAGAGAAATAGAGAAAATAAACGCTTTTGAAGATCTTCAACTGGTATGTTCTGACTACATGATCTTCAACTCGTATGTTTTGACTACTTGACTCTCCTATACTTGATATGTACATGTGATTTTCCTTTTGAGAGATTGTTGTTCTTGTCATAGTCTTCGGCACCCAAAACCTTATCAATTCGCTTCAAATAAAAAATGAGTCAAACAGAACCCTATCAAAATACTGTATCTTTTCAAAATTGTGTTTTGGGATTTTGAGCCCCAATTATTAGTTTTCTGCATCATAATATTATTAGTTGCATATAATTTATTATTTTTGCTTCTTTGTTTTCATAACAAATCATTAAATAATATTTTATTTCAAATAAATTTGTAAAAATGAAAAAAAAAGCATAAAACATTTCCCAATTTTGAAGAAAAAAAATAAAATGTTTTCCAAAAAAATTAATAAAATATCAAAATGTTCAATATATATATATATATATATATATATATATATATATAAAACAATTTTCAAAAATAAAAAAATATATATCAAACAATTTTTGAAAATAAATAAAGAGTATATATATAAAAAAATTAAAAAAATATATAAAAAACAATTTTCAAAATAAAAATATAAAATAGTTTTTAAAAAAAAATATGAAACAATTTTCAAAAATAAAAAAAATATAAATTTTCAAAAAAGATAAAAATATAAAAGTTTCAAGACAGCTTTAAAAACAATTAAAAGAAAAGATAAAACCTTTTCAGAATTAATAAAAATGTTTAATTTTTGGAAAAATTGAAATACAAACATGTTTTAATAATAAAAATCATAAAAAGTATAAAATTTTAAAAGAAAAGAAAAAAAAACTAAAACATTTTTAAATAAAATGACAAAAATACAAAATTTCCAAAAAAGAATATCAAACATCACTAATCAATTTTCAAAATTAGAACAATGTGAACTCTGATTTTTTTTTATCACGGAAAGTAGAAACAAGTACGTAGGACCAAAGTCAGTCTTTGACAGCTCTAAAAAATAAAAAATATTTTATTTGTTTTATTTGCATTTTTTTATTGTTTATTTTTATTCTATTTATTTTATTTGTTTCACATCTTTGTTTATTTTTATTTTTATTTTTTTATTTTGCATTTTCTATTTATTGTTTATGACACCTTTATTATCTTCTTTTTATCTTTTATTTGCATTTTTATTTGTTTTTTTGTCCTTTTATTTATTTATTCTTATTGCATCTTTATTGTTTTTATATTTATTTATTTTTATTTATTTATCTTCAATTACATCTTTATTATTTCTTTATTTATTTATTTTTAATATTTTCTTCATTTATTTTTATTTTCATTTTCATTTCTTTTTAATTGCATCATTATTGTTATCATTTTTTTTTAAAAAAAAAAATAACATTTTATTAGACCAACTCAGTTTCTTAATTGATTAAAGGTACCGTCTTAGGACGGACGTAGAATTGTGAGGTGTTAATACCTCTCTCCACACGTAACAGAATCTTAAACTTGGTTCGTAGATTTTTTTTTTCTTAATCTTGATTTTCTATGGTTTTTCACAATAAATTATGGTGGCGACTCCAAATCTCAATCAAAATATTTTTAAATTAATTTTTTGATCGCCCCGTCGTGATCCTGATTGTGACTAATTTGATGTAATATGTATCAATGAGAATGTCGTACATCCTAAGTACAAGTATGATTAAAAAGAAAGTCAATATAATAAAGATCATGAGTTCAGTGTAAAGTGTGAGTACCCTGAAGTCGTACTTTACATATACAATACTTTGTATATGATTATTTAATATTTAAGTTTAATAAGAAAAAATAATTAATATATGTGGTAAATTAAATTTTTTAATAAATAAGATTTATATAAAAAATACAAATTTAAAATTTGAGTTGTTAAACAATTAACATAATTTGTAAGAAATATTTCTTTTGATTAATTTAATAATTTATAAAAGTGTTATTTTCTATTTGTGAAATTAATGAAAAATAAAATTTGCACAAAAATAATATTAAAATTTCAATAAAAATTGTTTGAGAAATTATATAATATGTACTAAACTATTATTTGTAATTATTTAAGTAATTTGTTATTAATACATAGTAGAAATTTTTATAATTTGTTGGCTTTATAAATTATTTAATAATAATATAGTTTTTTTTTATTAAATGTGAATGTGGGTTAAGTTTAAATGTATGTAATATGTTTTTATAGTAATGTATTGTATGTGTATTTATTTAGTTAGTACTCATAAATAAAAGAAATAGGAGTATTAGATTAAGTAAAAGAACTCAATATGAAAAGTAAACTTGGACAATAATATAACTGTTATTACATAATATGACAAACAAATTATTTATGAGATCCTGTGCCAAATAGTGATATTTTTCTAATTTATATGGAGACATTGTGGATCAATAACAATGTGTGAATGAAAAGATTTGTTCAAATTGTTAAACATTTGAAGAAAACCCAACATGATGACGGGTTTGCAAATTAGCTAGCTGAGTATCAATTGTTGTGTGTTATTTTAAGGTTGAATAAAATTTCAATATTAAACGTTTTGCAAAATTAACTTACATTGTCATCGGATATGACCTGTAAGGATGAGATGTATCGGATAATATGTTGGATGTACTAATGCATGTATATTGAACTATGAGACAAATAATCGTTTTTGTTGAATGAAATTCCTTTAATTAAATGATTTTATCGGTCGTTCTATATCGTTATTCACCTTTTGTAATATTGTGGCCAAAACCTATTTGTTCTTATTTACACCTCTTTGTGAACCTGATCGAGCTCACATGGGTATGTTGGAATGTCATGCCAAAACTTCAACTATCGCATCACTTGATCAACTTGATGAAATTCGACAATTGCAAAATAGATAAGAAGGATAATCACCTGACCTACAACAAGAACATTAATTGTAATGAAGGAACTAACTTCATTGCGTTGATAAGGAGTCCACAAAAACTACCAAGAAATATGGTTAACATTAACAATTATTTCAATTATGTGAAAATAATTAGTTAGCCAGTGGTTTCATAGGGAACCTATTTAAGTTGGAGGTGATCAAAGGTATTGTGTATTTGAGTAATTGTAGTTGTGTTTGTTCTTTGGATTGTCAAAGACCATCTATGAAAAAAGTTTATAAGGTCAATATAGAATATAAAATATTTCGCAAGTGAGAAACTAGGGCCCACAGTTATGTCATAAGCACTAAATGGCTCAATAGTAAAAGAAAATGCATGTAATGCCATCCCAAACCCAACACTGTAAAAGTAACATGCAATCTCCAATATTGTCTTAATTATAATAAATTTTGTGATCCAATGCATGCTAAAGACATTTCAAAACAATTGACCCTCAAGTGAAATGTGACACATTATTCTAGTTAGTCAATAACATCGTATACATTAGATAAACCCAACTAGTTGATATGTTTGGCATTAATAAACTTTTAATTAATGTTAAGTTTTAAGCTCAAGCATGTTAATAATATCATTTGTATCATCCAACAATTCCTGAAAAGAATTGCTAAGCCAAGACTACATTATTAACTTTCGTTTATGATTGTTTTAGGCAATATAACCCATAATAGTTGATGAGACATTTTTGACTAAAAAATACCATGATACTAAACTGCAATTGGTTAAGATGACAACCAAAATATATTCCCTTTAGCTTTTATAATAGTTGAAGGTGAAACAATCTTGATATGGTTCTTTCAATTGTTGCGAGCATATGTGACATCACAACAAAATATATACATGATAACTGATAGAGAATGGTCATATGATCAACATCACAATCTTTAGAAGTTGGCTGGGATGTAGATGGTCTCCTCTTAGTGTATTGTATATGTCACATTGCATCTAACTTCAACAAAATATTCAAAAGTGTAGAGAGATAGCTGATAAACATGGGCATATAATTTCCTTGCCATCCATTAATCAATATTACAAAATGATAAAAACTTTAAATAATTTCATTTATTACATTGTCACAGGTTAGAAATGAAACAATCAAATCTTCAAGCAAAGTTATTGACTTTAAGATTAGAATTATGCCAAGCTTTTTCACGGATAGATTAAATACCTTGAAAAAAGTAGAGTCATGCATATGATAGAGGCAAGAGGTATGACCACATGACAACAAATTTAGCCAAATGCATAAACTCTATTCTTAAAAGAGCAAGATTGTTACCCATTTATACTCTTATTAAGACAACTTTTTGAAAGAACAAAATCTCTATTTGTTGAATGAGGGACCAAGACGAATTGCATTACGATTTGGCCATCAATATCCTGAAGACATTATTGCCTTACTACAAAAAAATCAACAACATTCTGTCATGTGTCATGTCTAAAGACATAAAAATTCAGAGTTTCATGTTCAAGAGCTAGCACTTCCCAACTTGAATGCTTACCTATGTCATACACAGTCAAATTAAATGACTGATGATGTGATTGTAGCAAGTTTCAAACTTTTTGCCTTCCTTGTGCTCATGTTATTGTTGTTTATTTGGCATGTCCTTTACTAACTAATAACATTCATCTACCTAATTACAAACTGCAAAATATTTACCAGACTTACTAAGTCCAATTTCATCCAATTTGAAATCAGGATCATTAGTATAATTGTATGGGATCGGATTTCATCCCGAACTCCCACACGCAAGGTAAAGAATCAAGAATACTAACGAGTACTCTATCTATAGTAAAGATAAACGAATTTTAAATAATGTTTTTACTATAGAAATGAATGTCATAATAGAATAAATTGTCCATATATAGACAATAGAATGTGATTTTCTGTAATATTTCTCTACTCTCTTTATGACAATTTCTTTGTTTCATTTAGCTGTCAACTTTATTTTAATTCATGTGTTCTCTAAAACATCTCTTAAAAATGTCTAAACATACGAATTAATAATAAATTACTTAAATAATTAAAACTAATAATTTAGTATATATTATACAATTTATCAAACAATTTTTTATTTCAATTTTAAAAAATTATAAAACTCAATCAAATTATTTCTTAAATAATTTTTGTGCCAATTGACTTTCTATTAATTTTCAAAAATTAATTTCATTAATTCTTAAATTAATCAAATAATTTTTTCTTAAAAATTTTGTTAATTATTTAACAATTGAAATTTTAAATATATATATTATTTTTTCTATATAAATCTTTTTTAGTCACAATTTCATTCACCACGTATATTAATTATTTTTTTCTTATAAATCTTAAATTACTAATTAATTAATAATAAAAAACTTACTCAAAAATCATGCATGTAGAATAGAATGACTTCGGTATAAAAATTATACAATTAAAATTGTCATCACTATGCACGACTTGGAGTGATATATTTTTATCCCGAAATAGTACTTTACATGCACAACTTCTTACTCTAGCTTAGGCCCGACTTCCTTTATTTAAAGTCATAGCTCAAATACAAGTTACGTAAAATTGTAATTAAACTTCTTTTTTCATTCTAATAAATTCTAAATAAAATTATATAAAAAAAAGATTTATATTGTGATTCTATTAATAATCACGGTATGAGGTAATCGTTGTTAGCCTTTATTCATTTTGGTTTGAGAGGGAGAGATGTAATAAGAGAGTGATTTAAGAAGGATATTAAATCTTTTCTTTGTTTATTTGAGAGGTTTTGACAGGTTTAAGAATACGATGAGAATAATCGAAATTTAATTTATGGGTATTCATAATTTATGGGTATTCATCCGTAAATAAATAAGTTAAATATCTATCTATTTATTTAATACGGGTTTGAGGTGAATATTTATTGGAAAATTTAAATGAAAATGAATGCGGGTAGATATTATAGTACTCATTTAGGAACTATTTATAGTTTCATTGTTACATTTTCAAGAACTATTTATAGAACACAAACTTCATTAATTAAATTCTTGAATTTTATATTGTTGCACTAAATAAATTATGTGCAGAATTTTTAACAATTTAAAATATTTCGATATTCACATCACTTAATTATAAACTATAACCTGACATTTAAAATATGTAAATATTATTTATTATTAGGTAATATACTAAAGAAATTTAAATCATGTGAAATTTGATGTATATAATTATTAAAATAATATTATGAAATTCAACAGATAGATTAATCAAATTTGAATTTTATAAAAAAGTTATTGAAGGTATAATTTGACTGATTTTTACACCTTAATTATATAAATATATATTGTCTATGTGTGTGTATATTTAACTAAAACATTTTATGTAAATAATTATATTATATAGTTTAACTTTGAGAATAATCATTTGAGAAAATTATGCATTTTAAATTTAATTTAGCTCTGCATTTCTTAATGTAATTAAAGTAATTTAAATATTGAGTTAAAGTAAACAAAATATTATAATTAGAGTAATTATTTAAAATTATGTTTGATTGTTTTTAATCTTAGGTTTAGACACTTTTGATGATATGTTTATATATTTTAAATTTTATATTTAGGTGATGTAAAGTAAAATTTTATTTTTCCAAAAGCTAATTGATTTTTTTATTAAAATGTCAAAGATTAACATTAATAAGTGATACATTAATAAATAAAGAATTATATCCTGAACTTTACCCTAACAATAACATACAATTTTGCCGAAAATGAACAAAAATGTGTCAAAAACATAAAGATAAATATATTAAATATTGTAAACATAATTGTTCATAGAAGAGTGTTTGACAAATCAAAAAATATATTTACAATAACTCTTCCTTCTCATCATTGTTTACGGTAGTTAATCGAACATGAACAAATATAAACATAAATCATTATGAGTGTGTGAAGTTAATGTTATATATATATGTATGTATATATAAAGAAAGGCAGTGGAAGAAATATTGACCAAAGTCCAATGGAGTGTAATAGGAAATAAGATGGTCAAATGTATGAAAAAGAGTGGGAGTTGGTAGTTTTTCAAATGGAGAAAACCTCCAAAGCATCACGTGAAGCATCGGATTGCAAGTCACCATCTTGGCCAAGAAAAGCTTTGCCTACCCTCCATAGTAGCCATCCACGACCCAAAGGAAAAAGGGCAAGTGTAAGAGCCACTTCCTCATGTTACTATCACACTTATCAGTTTTCTTAAACTTTTCAACCTTCATCTCTTAAATAATAATTACAAATATAAAATACAGTGTTCCTTCCTCTCACTAGCTATTACTATTACGACATTGTCCACTCCCACAGTACAAAACTTATATATGTATATGTATATGTAGCACACGTATGACCAAAATGAAGGGTTATTATTGAAGACATGAACTTTCAATGTATGCATGCCATTCAAGGAGACCACTCTCCATCATGACAATACCATTTAATAAAAGGGAGGAACTTTTTGTTCAGGTTAGTCAAACAGAAAGTGATTGATCGATCAAGAATGAAGCCTTTCAGAAGAAGTAGAGATCACTTGGCAAGGATTTGTCAAACTAATGGAGATCTAGAAGATGATGATGATGATGATAAAAGCCCTACCTCATCTGCAGTTAATGTGATACAGATGTTCAATTCTGATCAAAACCCACTTTCTCCAACACTTACAAAATATTTACTATACACTCACAATGTATGTAAGCACACATCTGACCCATCATTGTCTCATTTGTTGGACAACTAGGACAGAACTAGTTGGATTATAAGTAGGTCAGGTCCACTTCTAGGCTGTAATTTTAACCTTTAACTAAAACACGTTTAGTTGTTCCATCCTCATGAAACATATGCTGCCACCTAGCCTTCTTTCAAATTATTGACTTGTCAAAATTTAATACATAGCTAGTGTTTCTGTGCGTCATGCAAAAGAACTTCTTTCATTAATTATTTGTGTAAACACTGTACGCACTGTGAGTATAAAATGCTTTTACACAGTCATTTAATCACAAACTGACACATAAACGATATTGTTATTTTTCATATAAACTTTTTATCTCTTAAAATCTGATTATTCTCACTCAGGGGAGCATAATGTTAAGGCATATATATGGTGCTAGGTTTGAGGTTTGGAAACAGGAAAAGCATCCCCCAACAAGTTACATTGCTTCTAATTAATGATGATAAGTGAAAGTTGATTTACTATTAAAAGGGTACTCAGTGTGTTGTAATTAGTTTGTCATATATATGAGGCAAAGTTGACAATTAGTTAAGGTAATGATTTGATGAAGAAGTCCCAGTAAGATGGAAATTAATGATTACAAGTGTTAAGGGGTGGGGTTGGGAGGGAGGTCTTGATGATGATAGCTTCTTTAGCCAACAGGGAACTGAAAAGGACTTACAATGATAGAGAGATGGAATAGGCATCTAGTGCTGTGGTTGAGGACAACATGACTGAGATATGTGGGGTACCAATAGATAGAGACATTTGATCATTCACATTAAAGTGCGCCCTTTTCCCTTTACTCTCTGAAAACGGAGGTCCTACGCTCCTTTCTTCTCTAACTACGAGGGGTTTCGGTGCATCAATGTTCAAAATATGAGACTCATACTCACACACCTATCCATGTTAATCAAATCTATTCAATTAGTTAACTAATTTCCTCCATTATTGTTCTTGAAGTTCTGCACATCGATGAAGTTTAACATCTTAAATGTTTAAAACGTTATGTAATATGAGATGTCTTGATCTAAGAACAGTTTATTTAGTGTCTTTCTCAATACTCTCTATATCAGCTTTCCATTCTCTATCTTCTTTCTCAGGTCTTTCTAAGGGTCATTAGTGGTCTCACTGGTTGTGTTTGCATTGATTAGAATATATTATAATATAATAAATTTTTTATTCTAGATTTAGATATATTAGAAACTTCCATTCCTCCCTGTTTAGGAGGAGAAAAAAATTGATAAGTAATTTTCTATTGTATTTTCATTTTATTCTAATTTTAACTCCCAATTCTAATAGTAGAACATAGTACTGTTTGTTTTATTTTCTTCTATATCATCATCTTCCACGAATGCACGTGACATGATATCAATGGGTCTTGACTTAAGAATAAACTACTACGTATTATTAACATGCATAGTGTTTGAGTGGAAGTATATGCATGAACAAGTACAAATGATTACCATTAAGAAAGAAAAATCACAGAAACAAAACTTTGTTTTGTTTTTTAAGAGTCACGTCCTATTTTCTAAATGCACCTGATCATATATTCTTTTCACGGAAAAGGATGATGATATCAAATTGAGATGATGTCATTTCATGTCAAACCACAGCACTTACATTTGATTTGTTTTGCTTGTAATCAGATAAATAAGAAGATCACTTTACAGATGGATGGCACATGGGGGGTATGGCCAAAACGTAAATAAAAATTTGAATATAAAACGATGGGGGCACACTTCTTCAGAGTATTATTCTCCCTCATTCTCATAGTGCCTCTTGAAAAACTTTACAAAATTCCCCGTTTCATCACAATAAATATATTCTTTTTCCACCACAAAAATGATGCATCAACACAATGTATTCTTGAAGACAATCATACGATATAGTCAAACTCTAAACGTGAGTATTCGAATCTTCATATGTTATATGTTAAGAAAAATTAACTTCTTATGGAAATCCCTAGGAAATATCCCTAGGTTGTAAGCTTTATCCCTAAGAGTTGATCCATATGTGTTTAGCCAATTCTTGTTAAGAAGATTTAAAGAGGTTGAGTATGTATAACTTTTGTAAAAGGGTTGAAACATTTTACAAATACTATGATTTTTGACTGCTTATAAACAAAATGAAAAAAAAAAATAACTTGTTTAACTAGTCTACCTAACCCCGGATTATTGATTCATAATATTATAAAAATAGATGAGGGTGATGAATGTTTGAGTTCGAAAATGGTGATGATGATGATGAGAATGTGGGTTGACGTTTACGTGATAAAACATGGTACATGCTACGGGGTTTTTAGATTGGAGTACCACGTACCCTTCTTCCTTCACAATTCAGATAGATGCATATCCAATTAGGCTGTAAAGTTGGTGGGCCATGGCCCATAAACAAAGTGGCCCCACATCTTGCATGTCCCCAAAAATGGGCCCCTCTGGAACTATAATGCACTGGTTGGTGACGATCAATGTTTCAAAACAAAGTGCAAAAAACCTTACACATAAACAGGGGAAGAGGGGGGAAAAAATAAAGCCTTCCTGTGCATAACTTCTCTCTTCTCAATTAGCAAACAAAAAGAGAAAAAACAATACCACCCTATTCAATTATTGGAAACTGGGATGCAACTTGCTTGAAAACAATAGATGCATGGAAACAAAAACAAACAACATCACATTTGGATAAAAACAAGGCTAGCTAATTAGAGCTTATTGGACACATGTAGTAACATGAAAAAATCACTTTCACCCAAGATTATCTAAAGGGTCAAATCAAAATCAAAATCAGAATGTATAATCCGCAATTTAACAATAAAAAAACTAGAAAAAAAAATAATCGAACTCAATTATGAGGGAATGGAATGTTAAGATAGAGAAAACGATTGGTACATCTAGATAAAAAGAAATGAACAATTATTTTTCCTTTTGGCTAAAAGCTTAAATATGAGGTTCAGTTGACAGTGAGACTGGCCCCAACAGTGAACTTTCATACAAAGATGGGGTTGGTTCAATTTCCAAACTTCCACAGTCTTCAAAAATTTTAGTGAAATTAGCCAAACTACACTCTCATATATATTTTATTTTTATTTTTTTTGTTTGAACACGAGTTATTCTAAAGAAATTGTACATGAATTATACTATTCCAGGCATTTCAGAAGCACTAGATATATAGGATTCAAATTGAACATAATTGATAGTGTTATTGATGATGGTATCCAGGGATGGGAACACAAGGTTAGGCCACCATCAAAGAGAAGATGTCCCACATGGTACTATTGGTTTCTTTAAATTTATTTTTGCTGTTTTTTCACTTTCTTTATGTGTGGAGCAGTGAGGGAAGGGGCAAAAAGAGAGAGAAGTACTTGGTACTAGCAGCCAATGGGTTGCACTGAGTGGTCACTGTCCCTCTGCAACTGTAAGCAACGTCAAAGGTGGTGAAATTGGTGATGGTGTAGCCGAACATGTACTTATATTAAAGGACTGTCACCAAACCAACCCTGTAGAGGGAAGAACAACAACAACACTATCAAAACCAACAAGGGAAGGGACAGAACCATCTCCACCGTCACTTCACATATCATATTCATTCACATTTCACAGTCCCCCCACGTCTCCCATGTGACTTCCACGTGGCACTATCACCACGTGGCACGTGCCATAATGCCATTGGATCCAAAACCCTGCATCCATCCCACCAAACTCGGGGTTTTGTTCTTGTTGCACCAAGAATTCCACTGCAACTAATCATACTAATCATCACCCTTTTCTCTACATAAAAGAATCACGGCACCATCTAATGTTGCCGTACCAAATTTCCCATCTTTTCTCTTAACCACACATTATCATGCACAAAAAGGTTACAGATAAATAAAAACATGAGATGGGCTTGTTTTTCTCTTCATTTGTAGGCCAAGAAGAAAACTGTGGCTTGGTTTTGCATGTTGCTACATGACACACCCCAATGAAATAAAGTTTGGTTGATTTTTTGGGAAATATAACCAAAAAATCTTGGCAAAGGGTGAGGCATATTCGAAAGTACTGGATCTTATTATGTCAGGCATTACTTAGAACCATGTCTATTTTCTTTTCCTTTCTTCGGGCAGACAAAGAACGGTGCAAAGGAACAGCATATTTTTTGGCAATCTCGTTTCAGGGAGATCTTAATTGACTAGCGATTCAAGTTGTACAAAATGGAACTGTTGATAGACGGGGACCAAGCACGCCACTTTTAATGTGTCGTGTTATAGCCATTCCAAGTAAGTGTAGCAAAACTACATGCCCTACTCTCTGAACTATGCCTTTCCCTTCCACAGTTTTATTAGGTCATTCACCACATTGCCAAAGCCTCATGTTAACTTCAACACCTATTTAAGAGAGAACATTTATTGACCATCTAGTGGAGTTTGAGACTAGTGACTTTTCCAATAGGACACAAGCCCCACAACTGGTACTACAGTTTAATGGAAAGCAACTTTGTTGACATGTAGTTAGTTAACAGATTATAGGTTTAGGTCTAATTCCATCTCCTTTTTAGGGGCTAGCTATGCCTATATGGGGCTGACCACATTCACACTAGCTGTAAGTGTATCTAGTATCCACCATAAATTCCTCCAAAAACTTCATTCACACCCTAAATTTCATTTCTTCTTTTCACATTGCACCTCACCAATAATTTATCTCCCTGTCTCTTAGTTAATTTATTCATCTCTGTGATATCTTCCATATCAGTTATCACAGACATAACAGTGGAACCAACTGTGCTATACCATGCAGCCATTAGCTCAAAAACGAACAACTTTTAATTTGGTCTTCAATATTTCAACTGGTTTAATCATGTTCTACGCTTTAATAACTGATCTAGACACATGCAGTATGAATAATTAATGTTGTCTGTACATGCAATGTTAAATGAGGCTGCCTCAAGTCAAACCGAATCATTAGTACTGTATTTGTTTAATTATAAAAGGAAAAAGAAAAAGTGTACACTCTTCTTAACATTCAGAAATCTTTACGCATACCATTTCAAGTTAACTTATCTTAATATTGTGAGAAGCATCACAGAAATGAGTTGGATTTAAAATACTCCTACACTCGTATCAAATAATAAATAGGTTCCCAACAAATAAATTACGTGGTAAAATGAAATTTATCTTCTTGATTAGACCAAATTAGTTACCTTTATAATGCATGTGGATAGAAAAAACATTATGAGAAACCATTTCTCATGGGGTTGCCGACATATATCTAGAAGGTCAATAACTTCAAGACGCTATCTTATCGTTCTTAAAAAGTTTCGACTACTTTTACATAGACAGTGCTATGGTTGAGGCCTGAGGGTGTTCAATTCACAGTAGTCCACTTAACTTCATGATGGAAAATCTAACAAGGCTACAGTAATTTCTATATCTAGTTTCTAAGTGCATATATTTTTTTATTCTACCTGCAAGAACGGGAAATGGATGTCAGAAGAGTGATTGCTACAAAACTTACCTGCAACAAAATCTTCATAAAGTGATTGAATTAAGCTAGAGTAAAGATAAAATCTGCATGCATAAAGTGATTGGATCAAGCTAGACTAAAGACTGGCCAATATATATATATATATATATATGTATGATCGATACAATAGTGATATTATGGCATTGAACTGCATCTTACATATTACAACTTAATTAGTACCATCTTCTGTATCAATAAGATATTTCATCTTAGATATAGTGTAAGCGTCATGATATGTAAAGTTATAAACAGTTGAACTTTCATACGCTGCATGAAGAATTCTATTTGCTAGGAAAATAACTCAAATTGAAACCATTTATGAAGGTTGACTAGAACACACGGTTAGCATCTATCACTGTATAATTGTTTCATTAATTTTATTTTCTTCTATCCTTTTATATGCATGTACCGTGACCACGAATCCGTGCAGATTTTTCCTTCTTTTTAATAGTTTTAGTACTGTGATACTTACAGAATTGACTTAACTACACTTATCTATGGTTAGAATTGACTAATATAATTCACAAGTACCAATCTACAACAGGATCAAATCTATCAAAAAAGAATATTCATAACTTCAATCAAAATCAAGTTCTCCAATTTGAATAAAAAAATTAGGTAATCTGAATGAAAGATCTCTTCGGCTCCATTAGTCCAAGACTTCAACCGAAAACCACAAACTAAAACTGTCATGATACACTGCTGGAGACAGTTTCCTATATCCATCTAACTGCCAGCAGCTTTGTTGCAGAATGACAACACATAATCAACCACTTTGCGGATTGTGCTTGATTTTCTGATATTAGTATTCTATAGGAATAGGCTCCAAAACTGTACTTCACATTTTGAATAAAAGTTGTTTTTTTCCACTTTTGACTTTACTCTAGCCACCTAACCTACTTGTCAAACCACATAATTTCGATCTCGAAGATCGACCACTTGCAAAGTGAGAAGGGTAGAACTTTAAATAATTCAAAGATTAAGTCCACCAAGTCATATTCATCAATGTACCAATAAATTAGAACAAAATTTTCATCATAACAGGGTTGTCAACCATCGTGTATCACTTATGCTCCAATCATTACTCAATGAGCCACAGAAGATTTGCATCAGTTCTATATAAAGGATCGTGAGAAGAAAGCATGGGCCATAGCATACATTTAGTGTGCACTTTGAAGGAAGACAGTGTTAAGATAGTGATGTATAAGCAAGTGCACTGGCTACCAACAATGAACAAAAATGAAAAAAGAAATCAGAGTTAACGTTGACAACACAACAACTAGCGTGAGATTCCTCAAGTATAATTAACCAAAAGTCCCCAGAAGCAGATTTGTTGACAGGTTCTAAAAGTAAAAGCGACTATGTAAAAGCTGAAGGGTGTACTTTTCATCATTTATAACTACAATCAGCTTTGAGTGTATTCTCAAGAACAAAATTGGATTTGCAAAATGGTAATTTTATAATTAACAAGTCATTGTTACATGAAAGTCTTTGGCCAACGGATCAAAATATTAAATATTAAGGGAGTGCTAAAATAGATAGCTCCTGATGCAATGCATGAACATCGTGGTCAAAGGTTTCGATCACTTGTGCACTGAAGGCATGGTTCTATTCTATTCCACCTTGTGATTGATTAATTAATGTCTACATACAAAGTTCGTAATTAACCATTATTCTTCATGAAGATTACAGCTACTTGGGAGCCAGCTTCAATAATTAGACGTTGTTGGATTTCAAGGAAAGAAACAGATAAGGTCAATTCACAGTAATAAGGAGAATTTATTTATGGCATCACAAAACTTCAATTAACATAAATTGAATACTTCATTGACAGTGGATTCATGGGCCACAATGAGCACATGTCTTCCAATTTTTTTCCTCAATTGATAAATAAATTCTACCTAAAACTAAATTGGAAAATGGTGAAATTGTACAAACTAAAAGAAGATTTCTTTTACACCAACCAAGAAATATATGATGAGTGTCATATATATTCTCTTTGTTCTGAAAATGGATTAAAATTTTTTCACTCCGTTATTAGATGTGATGAAGCTAGCTAGCACTACCAATGCTAGCATTGAACACAAGCATGCTGTGACTGAGGGAATTTTATGAGTTTTTTGATGTAATGCAACAGATTTAGGGAGGAATGTAAGCACAACTGTGCTACCCCTAGCACCACTGTGTTGTCCACATGTTCGAAGTCTAAGCCCACAAGATTTCTTATAAATAGTCATTGGTGCAGAGAATTTTGGATACCAAAAACATTACAAGTAACGTGACAATTAGTTAAAATTAAACGTCGATCAAAGGTGGACCTATTACACTCGGCCTAACCTACACAAGGCCCACGTTATAATTAATAAAAATAATTTTGAGATCTTTTAGATTGTAAGTAATTTTCCAACTCTTTATTTTATGAGATATTAATAATTATTAGCATGCCATAATTGTTGTATGAGCTATTTTATGCCCTATTCGTAAGATTTTTTTTATGCTACAGGCAGAAGTATAACTTTTCTTCACGAAGGCAGTGATTGTTATATGAATGAATTGTATGTTACTTATATAATAGTTTTTTCATGCCGTGATTCTTGTACAATATAATGTTGACAACTTTATCATGGAATCCAATGGAAGTGTGGAATAACACAAACTAGGATTGAAGACAATTAATGTAAAAAATTACGATTAATGGAAATTGATTGAAGCGAATTAGGATGATTGGTAAGTATATTATACTAGGCTTTTTTATTTAAATAGCATTTTTTTATTTTTTATTTTTCTCAATATAGTACTCTTTATTCTTTAATTCTTCAAATAACATTTTTTAAATATTAAATTCTTCAAATAACACTTTTTTTTATTTTTCTTTTATTTTTTTTGTTTTTTTACGGTTATATCAATTGTGTTATTATTTATTTATTTTATTTTTTATTTTTTTACTATTACATCAATTGTGTTATTTTTATTTATTTTATATTTTTTTATACAGTTACTTTAATTATGTTATTTTTTTAAGAATTATTAAAATTTTTAATTATTAGTTTATTAAAATTAAATAAAAGATAATTGAATTAATTTTTCTTAAAAAATTAATTCAAAGAGAATAAAATAAAATATTTTATAGATTTTTTAACTAATTAATCATAATAGAAAATAAATGATAAATTATTTTATTTTATATTTTAGAATAAATTTAAATTTGACATAATAAATTATATTAAAGATATTTGATAAACATATCATTTGATTTTTCATAAAGATATCATTTGATTTTTTATAAAGATATCATTTGATATTTGATAAAGATATCATTTAATTTTTTATAAAGGTAAAATTTGATTTTCAATAAAGATGTAATTGATTTTTGATAGAGATAAAATTTTGTAATTGTATTTTGTATTAGAATTGAAATCGAAAGAAAAAATATAATAAATTATAAAACTGTCATTTGAATTAAAATTTACATTTTTGTTTTGCTAAAAACTGTCTAAATAATTAATAGCAAAAATAAAATAAAATTTTGATAAAGATAAAATTTGATTTTTAGTGGAGTTAGAATTTAATAGAGATAGAACTTATTTTTGATAAAGATAGAATTTGGATTTTGATAGAGATAGAATTTGATATTTGATAAAAATATCATTTGATTTTTTATAAAGATTAATCATGAACTTTGGACGGTGAATCGAGTTTGTAGGCTCCGTTCAATCTCCTCTTCTAGAGAGCCAATTTCACATTCAGTGACTTCCGCATACGTCATTGTTCACACTATAATAGATGAATGAATGAATGTCACATTGAAGGAGTTACATTCACTTCTACGACACCAAAAGTAGTTGCCCTCGAAAGAGGCATCATCCTACAAAGATAAAAGAAGTTATTTTCAGAAAACTACATAGGACAACAAAAGAAAGGTTGCGACGATACACTTTCGCTACCCGACTAGACTTGATGGAGGGGTAAGTCATTATACCGCCATTGAGATAACCCAGGATGACAATGTTGAGGCATTATTCGGCATCTATGACTCCATTGAACTACAAACCGAACCTGAATTATATGTTAGATTTCAAAAGTTTGCATCTTTCTCACATGAATAATCATAACAAGTTTCACTCTCATACGACCACCAATCACAACTGTTGTCCCAACAAATAAGGTCGGTCTAAAAAAATATTCACATTGTCAAATGTCAGGACACACAAAGATAACATGTTCCAACATTGCTGGAGGGTCCACTGCTCATATTGATTATGTTTATTTCACACAAAACATTTCATGTACCATTAACTAAACTATTTAATAAATATATGTATGTCATTTATTTTCCTCTCTTTACCTTCAACATGTATTACATCATTTCAATAATTAACAATTTTTAACTAATAAACATAACATTAAAAACAATTCACCAAAAAATTAAATTTTATTTGAAATTTCTAAACCATTTAATTAATATTCATTTATAAAAAATACCCCAATAATTTTATTTTATTTTTGCTATTAATTATTTAGATATATTTTTAGAAAACGTAAAATACAAATTTTAATTCAAATAACAATTTTATAATTTATTATAATTTTTTTCTTCCAATTTCAATTTTAATATAAAAATACAATTATAAAATTATTATAATCTATTTTAATATAATTTATTCTGCCAAATTTAAATTTTTCATAAAATATAAAATAAAATAATGTATTATTTGTTTTCTTAGTATAAGTAATTAGTTAAAAAAACCTATAAAATATTTTATTTTATTTTCTTTGTATTATTTTTATATGAAAAACAAAAAAAATAAAAAAATAAAAAATGCTAATTGGGGAATTAAAAAATAAAAAATGTTTTCTGAGAAATTAAAGAATAAAAAAATACTATTAAGGAAAATAAAAAATAAAAAAATACTATTAAGGTAAAAAAGTCGACAATTAATGAAGTTTTACTTAGATATTTTATAAGAAGCACTTTTATAACTTTTAAACTTACCTTTTATAACATATAAAAAGGCATTGAAGTATTTTTCTTCTTCTGAATTTTAGCTCTTATATTCTAAAAGATTCTAAAGATGATTTAAAGTTAGTCAAATATATTTTAAATTCTGAGAAATGGAAACAAAGCACGTAATTTATTTTAGTTCAGTCTTATCAGTACCAAAGTTATACTAATTAATTAACCCAGTTTTAAAAAAGCATAATCATCCAGATAACCCTGAAAAATATCTTCCAGAACAATTTAAAAAATAACTGTCTGAAATTGAACTGTCCCAGAAAATACTTTAAAAATTCAAAAGACATTTTTTAGAACGAGAAGAAACACAACGAAATATACTCAATTTTATGTTCATTGAAATTAAGAATTTGATTAAAAAAATATTTTATATAAACACCTTAATTTAATAGAAATGTAACTAAATGAATTTTACATACTCTCGATAAAAAAAAATTATTGAAAATCGGTAGAAATGAATAGAGGTTAGATTTTATACTTTTCTTTCGATAAAGGGTATATTTAGTAATAAAAATAAAAAATAAAGAAACAGGAAGTGAAAATAGAAATTTAAGGTAGTGTATAGCAAAAGCCCTAACTTGTGTGTTATCAGACCCAGTAAATTCAATCAATTCATTGTTCAAATTCAATACATGTCATTTCTCTCTACATTCCATAGTTTCTATGTGTATTCTGATTGGGTAATACAAGATCAAACTGTTTTTCTGCCACAATCGCTTGTTATTCTGCCACCCTTATTTATGTGTTGTAATATAAATGAATTTAAGGAAAAAATATTTTGAATTATGTAATCTGATTTTTTTTAAAAAAAAAAAAGCAAAAATTTTATATTTATGAAAATGCAGAAGGAAATTATGGGGGTACAGAAAGAAATTCCCTTTCTAAAATATCTGTTTTATTGTTAAACTAACCCATTAAAAATGACAAATTCTTCTTCCACCCCATACTCTCTTCCTGCACCCCCATACAAAATTTTAATTCCATAACTGTCTTTGAAGAAATTATCCAAATACCCTTCTTTTATTAAGCAATTTTGAAGTTTCTGGTAGGATACCTGGACGAGGTCATCCGGTTCCCCTTTTTTGAAATTTGAGAACCGGACAGCCTGACGTCCGGTTCATAAATTGTTAACCGGATGGACTGGATGGGGGGGTGTCATCTGGTTTGTAAGTTGTGAATTGGACGCCATCCCGTTTGGTTGTCATAAGATAAAAAATATTGCAAACTGGATGGGTAGTGGGTGGACCTCATCCGGTTTGTAAATTTGTGAACCGGATAAGGCTGCCATCTGGTTCATATTTTTTCAATTTTTTTTTAAATTGCACTGTTACATATTGGTTAGGAACATTAATATACTTGAAAATAAAAAAAGAAATGAAGAGTCTCTTCTTTTACTGTGTTTACTTCTCATTCTAATTTCTAATCCCAACCCCATCTTAAATGAAAAGTCTCTCTTCTCTCTTCTGCTACATTTCACCAATTCATTGATTTATTGAATTTTATAAAACTAAATTAATTTAATTTAATTAAACCATTAAAGGTTATACTATAGGTACATTTTTATGTTTTTTTTTAATATGTTGTGTAAGTGATGTTTTGGTGGTACATGAAATGTTCTTAATTCACATATGCTCCAATAAAAAAATAATATATTTATAAGAAAAAAAAGGTGAAAATTAAATGGTTATTTTTTAGTTAAGTCGTTATGCAGTTATTGTTAGATAGAAGTGGTATAGTCATGTAATGGATAAAATATTTTTTTACTGAAAAATGACAATAGAAGCTGTTACAAAAAGTTGTATTTTTTTTTTTTATATAAAGATATAGGGCAAAATAAGTCTATTGACAAGTGATATGAGAAGACCTTTATACAAAGCTATAGATAGATAACATTATTTTAATAAAGTGTATAACAGTTTTATTGAAAAATGATACAAAGGTGCTTACAAAAGTTGTATCCTTTTGTATAAAAGTACAGAAATAAATATGAATTTTTTCTACCTCAAGTTTATTAATATGATATCCATAGGATATGAGATATGTTTTCTTTAAAACTCGGAACAAAAAGCGTTTCGATAAATTAAAAGAAAAAGATGAATTTAAACAAATTGTTTTTATCTCAACTCTTAAATGACTTTTCACAAAAAAATATAACTTTTACATATTTATATTAAAAATTAAAATTTATTAAAAATATAAATTTTACATATAATTTAATATTTAATCAATGAATCACTTATAACTAAATATTTTTAAACAAAATCTGAATAATAAAAAGTTTATCGCCTATTTTAATCAGGAAAGAATACTTTATACATTGAAGTTTTTTAAGTACGTAATATAGTCGTATAATAGGTATATAAATTTGAGATAGCTTATAGGAACAATCTTATACTAGATGATACAAGAAACTGATAATGTAACATTCCAACTATATTAATTATTTTACCTATTTAACTAAAAGGAAACATTTCTACCCATATTACTTTAAGATATACTTATATACTTACCAAAATATATGGATTTTACAAGACAAATTTTTAAAATATACAAAATAAATTTCATATATATATATGAAATTTAT
>Ga0209700_104618_pt1 | contig 24513 bp, 7 predicted proteins | sample SiratroredBW_FD_187528 | JGI IMG/M metagenome (GOLD analysis project Ga0209700, IMG submission 187528) | Root nodule microbial communities of legume samples collected from California, USA - Siratro red BW (SPAdes) (version 2) | ecosystem: Host-associated > Plants > Roots > Nodule | place: USA...
GATGAGGTATTGGACCTATTGTCATACATATTGTGCAAAGAAGCAATATTGTTGATTCCACCTTCAGTAATGAGCATATTTGTTGAGTCAACATTTAAAGCCTGCCAAAACAATGGAACTAAGCTCAGCAATCATGATAGAAGTGAGGTGCAGCTCACTTAGAAACAAATTATGATTTGGGTCAATAAACCAAATTTTGAAAACTTATATGATAAGCAACACATTAATGATACTATTTATTTATCAATAGAATAATAGCACTGAAAATATTTCATGATTATCTGACAATTTTACAAAGCTTAAATGAATCTTTACAAAAGAATTTTGGTACATGTACTGAAGAATTTATCAATAAAATATAGGAAATATTTTGATAAATTTAACTATTATAACTATATCATAAGTTGATAATTAGTTGTGGGGACTTCACTTCTAGACTCTAAGATTTTATGCTCACAGTACCATATTCAAGGTAACAAAATCTTCATTACAGTCATGAATTATTCACAAAATGCAACTCTTAGGTAGTTTGGCCAAGCTTTTCTAAGATTGGCAGAAGCCCTTCTATTGAATCTCTTAAGGGCTTTAGCAAAAGTAAAGGTGCTTTATTTTCAAGCACTTTTCTAAATTATTTGACCCAGCTTCTCTTTTAAAGTTGAGAGATATGTCACCCCAGTTACCTTTGTACTGGTGTACATAAATTAGTGTCAGTATATATATATATATATATTGATTAGTAGGTCCAAAATTAAATGGTTTTCGACAAAAAAAAACAATGACTTTGAAGGTACATTTGATTGCTATCGAGACATTTTGCATACATTCCAAAACAACAATCTCAGTTATGCCAAAAATATGGCAGCTATATGATGTTCATATAATATAGGAAGTTTCCAATTTTGGAGTATTTTTGCACTATGGATTCCTGTATAGATAAAATAGAGGTTAACTAAGAGAGCACATGCCAAAAAGATGGCAGCTATGATGTGCACGCAATAGGAAGTTTTCAATTTTGGAGTATTTTTGCATTAATGGTATTTGTATAGCCTAATTATAGGTTACCTAAAAGATCACAAAGCTTGTGTTTTGGAAACGATCTTTTCTCAGGCAAACTAAAATGTTGCCAAAACAGTCATAATTTAAGCATGTGCGTATAATATATGAAGTTTCCAATTTTGGAGTATTTTTGCATTAAGGATTCCAGAATTGATAAATTATAGGTTACCTAAGAGCACGTGCAAAAAAAATGGCAGCTATATGATGTGCATACAGTAGGAAGTTTTCAATTTCGGAGTATTTTTACTTTAGGGATATTTATATAGCTAAATAAAAGGTACATAAGAGATTACAAAGCTTGTGTTTTGAAAAAGATCTTTTCTCAGTGAAAAAAAAAAATCTAGCCAAAATAGTCATGATTTTAGCTGTAAGATTGCTCCCCGTATCCAAAAAAACTCACCCAAACTCAAAATTATTAGAAAAGATAATCAAAGAAAGCACATCTGAACATGATTTAAGGAAAGCATTATGCTCAGTAACTAGAAAAGTAAGCAAGTTACAAACCTTGTCAGCACTTGCAGAGCCGATAGAATTATAATTCACAGATGAATTATTTTTTTCAATATCTTCACCTACAGTATTGTCAATAATATACTGAGGTTTTTCCTTGATCTTTGATTTTAAAATTGAATTTTCTTTCATGGTCATTTCCATTGGCTCATATATAGAATCGGATAATGCAGGTGTGCAACTTCTGTTGTTCTCTTTCTGCTTCGGTGAATCAATATTATCACTGTTTGGCTTCCTATCCTGAGCTGTGAACATGTCCTCATTTGCATAAAATTCTGTTACTTCAGGGGTTTCTACCTTTATATTTTTCTCTGTTACCCTTGTATCGTGCAAAGTATTTGAGAATTCTTCTCTGCCAAGATAGAATATATTACATAAAAAGTGAACCTAACGGAGATATGGACAAAAATAAAAAAGTAAAAATGACTGAAAATAGAAGAACATTATATTAAGGATTTGAGACGGCTAATGGAAGGATCTTGAAAAAAATTTCCACAAATCATCCAATATGCATGTGCCAACTCCATGAGTAAATATTTGAAACTCTCATACATTAACTTAATTACTTTATTACTTGTGACAGACGATAATTAATTCTAAATAAAACTAAATATTAATACTGAATCTCTTTAAATTCTATGATATCAAGGCTTGAAAATGCTAGAATAGTAAAATCAAAAAAGATTTTGGAATAATTCAGGTCATTAATAAACCCCACTATGCATTTGATGTAGTAAATGTACCAAAATAAACTCCTTCAAAGTTATAACTGAAATTAGTATCATAACTGAGCAAGTGGTTTAGGCAATTGTAACTGAAATGAAATTTAAAAAGCAAACAATTTTTTACTTTTTACTTTTTTTCATGAGTTGCTAAACTTAGGACCTCAAGTCAAATGTACTTGATGAAGTCATGACAAATTGAGTAAAATATCATTCCTTGAGGAATATTGAATTCAATAGACTGCTAACAATCTAAAAAACTAAGTCCTTTTTGAACGAAGGAGAACATGCCAACCTGGATACCCAGTTCGATATTACTTGATAGTATGGAAGCACATGAAAGTAGTCAATTACAGGAGTGATCATCCATCTTCCAGAACTCTTAGTGACCAAAGGACCCTGCAAGCTATGCAAAAATGAATACACAAATGTTATCCAGAAACATGTACAAAGTCAGGTTTACTTCTTTGTGAAGGTCATATAACACTAAGGGACAATTATCTAAGAATTAAATAAAGAAAAAAAAAAAAAAAAACTATTACTGCAGAAGAAACAGAATGTATATCATTGTTTGATGTTCAGTTAAAGACAACCTTTAAATAAGATTGAGCCATTTTTGGCTAATAAGTAACCATTCATCTATCCAAAAACATTTTGCAAAATTATATTTTTTTTATAAATAACAGAAAAAAGGTAACATAGCATTTAATTCTCTAAGATTTATAAACTAGTCTATAACTTGATTCAGCAGTAACATTATGTGACTCCACCTGAGTGCCGGAGAGAAAAAGGCCTCATTTCCCTGTGATCAGAACATCAGGATCTCAATCATCACACAATAGCAATTAAAACAAACCTTTTAATTAGATCTTGGACAGAAACTTGGATAAATTCTTCTTTGACTGTCTTGGAGCACTGCATTATATAAAACCGAGCAGCTTCCTTCTCTTTGCTCTCAGAATAGACAGTGTCACTCTCCAAAAGCAAAATATCAGTATTATTGATACCTGTACCATTGTACAATAATCATACTCAGCTATTTGTGAATCAGAAGCACATGATAAACTTAAAATTAAAATTAAAATATTAACTATAAAAGGATGAAATAATCACCTGTGGCTTCCTTTATAGCAGAATACCCAACTTGCAGAAACACATCTTCTTTGACTTTTAATTCATCTTTGGAAGACTTTTTAAGGACTCTTCTTTTTTTGGGTTGTATTGTTCCTGCTGTAACATGAGAACTTTGATCGGAGGAGGTAACCAGATCTTTTGACCCCTTAGAACTTGGGCTGGAAGTGTCCATACCCTTTGACCCCATAGAACTTTGGCTAGAGGTGTCCAGATCTTTTTCAACCAGAGACCATACCCCACAGGTAATGGAACTAAACAGCAAAAAACAATTCTTCTTCTTACTATCAATTAGAAGGATAGCTATTTTTGTAATGGGCCATCCCTCTATACTAGGAACATTCTTTGATGCATCTAAACATTTAGATACATCACATGCTTCCATAATCATTTTTTCTGTTAATGATAGCTGCTTCTCCACTTCTGAGAGCTCTTTTTCATTTGAATTTTGCATGAATTGCATATATGCTAATAAAGCTGGCCTCAAAACCACAACCAACTTGCAAAATTCATTTAATGGAAGAAATTCTAGTCCTGGATGCTGTTTCCTGTGGTGGTAATTATAAAGTAAGACAGCCGAACGCACCTAAAACAAATAGGAAAATCAGTAACTAGAGATGATAATGTCCTCCTCATGCACTCCTATAGATCTATAATCATACTGTAATTTATAAATCATAAGGCAATAAGAACCTGGATTGTTTCTTTCCATTTTTAATGAGACGCAGAGGGACAAAAATAAATGAAATAGCATTGTAATTGCAAAGTACAAGATAAAACATGCTTTCAACACTCCATGCAACCAACACATGAAAGTAATGTAAATAGAAAAGTAAGGAAAAGGAAAAATAAAAGTGAAAACAATCTTTACTATGTTGAATAATTCTTAAAGTCAAGATTCCCAAACAACTAATAAAACAAATTACAAAAACAATATGTCCACAAAAGTCACCTAGGTTAATGGTTAGGTTAGACGGTTATACAAGCACAAAGAGAGGTAAACAAGTTAAACACCTGTCTCCCAACTAACTTCTGTTGATAAGGTGATGGGTTTTCATGAACAGATGACTTTGCTGGCAGCACTGGGTCAACCAAGTGTTCTATAAAGGCCATAACTGCATCCTCAGTGGGACAAACATCTGATGGAGCCATGTTCAAGGTCTTCACCTGTTTTCAGAAGACACATGTTACTATCTTGACAAAACTAACTTATGAAGCTAATACATAAGTGTAAGAAAAAACACATGTTTCTTTTTTTATTCAACTCCATATCTACAATCTATTTATTGTATAAAAAAATGTTATTTTATATAAAAATAATTATCTTAAATTCATCTTAAAACTACTACTGATCATCGTCCAAACACATCCTTAAAAATATTTATATAACAAATGCACATTCTTTAATCCGCATTTCTCACATAAATTCTTATCACCTAAACAAGATTGGTCTCAATCTGTAGTTTGCAAGTTCAAATAGGTTATTCAGTCTTTTCCATTGAATACCCCAATAGGTGCAGAAACTCAGAAAAAAAAGCCACCAAAATAAAAAAAAAAATAATTTAATCAATTTCAAAAGCCTCATAAAATCTCATAACATAAGAGTCGCGATGAAGAAAAAAAGAAATTACAGACCAACCGAGAAAGAAGGAATGAAAAAAATGTTCAATTCAAAGTATCGGCTCATATATTTTACACACAAAATGTCTTATATCATATAAACTAATACTGAACCACATGCAAACACATCCTTAAAACATTGAACTAACTACTTAAATATTCAAATAACAAATACACATTCTTTAATTCAACATGCATCATCATCAAACAAACAATTTCAGTCAACCGAGATAGAAGGAATGAAAAAAAATGTTCAATTCAAAGTATCGGCTCATACATTTCATACACAAATGTCTTAGATATCATCTAAACTACTACGGATCGACATGCAAACACATCCTTACAAAATTTAACTAACTACTTAAATATTCAGATAACAAATACACATTCTTTAATTCAACATGCATCATCATCAAACACACAAATGTCAGTCACATGAGTTTCAGATACTCTTTCCACTTAGTCACCTAAACAAATCCATATATTTTGAGTTCAAGCACGGTCTTCAATCTTTCTAATTCAGTGATAGGTGTTAAACCGAAACTCCGCCGAAAAGCCACAAACACATAAATAACAGAACAAAAAATAATAATAATAGAATTCAAAAACCACACAGAATCCTACCGGAATCGCAATGCAGAAAGAGATTGCAGAGCAAAAGAGAACTCTGTTAGCCAAAGAGGGGAAAAATGCTCAACTCAAATTATCGGCGCTCATACATTTCACACTGCAGACAAATTTATTCTGAGAGAACATTTTGTAGGTTGATTGGGGGAAATTTTTCGAGTATGTAAGGTACATAAGAGTCTTTTCACATATTGGCCATAAATAATTTTAATTTTTTTTTTCAAATCCTGATTCTATTTTTATTTTATTTTTATGTTTTAATTAATTAGGTCATATTGTAAAATGTTAGATTCACAATTCAAATAAAATAAGACAGTAGAATTAAGGATTTTATCAAAACTACAGATGTTTTTAAAATGAAAATGGTCTGTTTTATAAGATAGAGTGATTAAAATTGTGAATTTAGCATAATAGGAAAACTAAAATAACTAAGTGATATTTTCCTAATGGATGGTATCGTTGTAATAGTACAATATTTTCCTTACATCTTACAACTAAAAATTATATTTTCTTCAAACTAAATAATCTCAAATAAAAATAGTTGGACAGGAGTGTTTTGGTAAGAATTTGAGGGAAATAACATACATTTGAGACTTTGTTGTCATATTTCTGTAATTAAGTTTTCAAATTTGAAATGGATACAGTTTCTAAATTTGTCAAATCAAATTATTTTGTTTTTATAATCTTAACTTATTTTAATAAGAGTGTTAGAAATTTATAGTTCCATAAAAAAATATAAATAAATTAGTATTAATGTCAGTAGTTGTAGTTGTATATTAAATATATTTATAATTTATGAATATTATTAATTGTAAAGTGTAATAATCTTAAATTAATTGTATAATATTAATATTATTAATTGTACCGTTAAACAATATTGTTAATTGTAAGGTGTAATAATATTAAAGAAATTGTATAGTATTAATATTATTAATTGTATATCAGAGGTACTATTAAATGTACATTATTAACTGTAAGGTATAAATGGTATAATATTGATGTTATTAATTGTATATTAAATAAATTTATATTATTAGGATTAATTTACCAATAATAATATTAAGGTAAAATGATTCATACAAGTATATTTGTGTACTGTTAAAATCTATTCAATTTTATGTGTAAATGAAAACATTAATATATATATATATATATATATATATATATATATATATATATATATATATATAAATAGTCCTTATGCATTTGATCTTAGAAAAAAAAATATTTCATTTCAAAAAGGAATAAATAAAAAATTGTGAGTTAGAACTATATATATTTTATATTTTGTTTATTTCAAAAAAATTGTAGTTGTACCTACTAATTTAATGTGTGTTATATTTCCTATAAAAACAATAAAATAATGTTATGACATCTAGAAGTTGGGAATGTAAAACCGTATTGGAGAATGTAAAGTAATTGGCAAAATGGATTTTCCAATATGAATCATTTTCCAAAAAAAAAGGGGAACATAGTCTAATATTAATATTGTTAATTCTCTTTAAAATATTAATATCTCATTTGTGTTAAAAAGTTATATTAAGTAATATTATTAATTTTATGTTATTTATATTAATTATTGTTTTGTAATATTTACTAATTTATAGTAATAATACTATTAATTTATATTAAATAAAATCATATTATTAATATTAAATCATTAATAATATTATTTAGACAAACTATTTATACCAATAGTTATTATACATGTGCACTTGTGAATATGTTGAGTATTTTATTATGATAATATTTTTAAATTTAAATTTGAGATGCAAAATATTGTTATTATAAATTTTATTTATTACCTAAAATATTAAATATTTATAATAACGGTATAATTTTAATTTAAAGTATAGAATTATATTACTTATATAATTTTAATGTTTTTATTATAAATTGGATCAACTAGTTTCTCACAAAATCATCACTTCTAATTTATATTCATATGTGAAATTTCATTATAATTTAATAGAAATATTTTAAAAAATAATAAATATTATCAATAAATAATAGTTTAAAATGTTTAATTATTTAATTTTATGTTACATATGTATTTAGAAAATAATTTATTCTTTTTATATAATTAAGAATGTCAATTGGTTTATCATTTTCCAATCCTATAATCTCAAGATATTTAATTAAGAAAATAAATCTAAGTCATCAACATCCAATCAATTATCATCATGTTTCAAATTCTTTTCAAGGTTTAAATATTTTTCTTTCAAAAATACACAACCCAATGACTTTAAATTTTTAATACTAAATAAAAAACCAAAATTATCTTCATATATTTTAAATTGTTCAAATCTATTTTGGAGTGTGATAATTGTTTTATCTATAATATATTAAAAATAATCAATTCTAAAGAAAATACTCGTTATTCATAATTTTTTTTATAATCTTTGTTTTTATTTCACTTGCTAACAAATTTATCAACTCATTTATTAGGTCTAAGGTAATGATTATAAATTTCGTCATTTTTAATTCGATGAAGATGTTATTTTATAATTGGATCAAATTTTGCAATCATTTCTACCAAACTAAAAAAGTTTCCGTTACTTTCTTGGTAAATCTTCACCTATATTTATATTGTTATCTTCTTCATTTAAAGAAGACTCGTCTGTATTTTCTAATTCATTTTTTTTGTTTAGTTTTATAAAATTATCCATAGCCCCTTTTTGTGATTCAATCAAAAGTTCAGTTCTTTTTTTTTTAAGTTTTGAATAACCTGATTCAAATCTTTTAGTTAACATATTTATATATTTTTATATAAGATTAAAAGCTATAATATATATCACACTGAATATAAATGAGACTAAGTTAAAAAATAAATAAAACCTGATTGTGAAGACAATGAGCTTGATGGTATCTTGTCTTGAAGTCTCAAGTCTCCAATTATCTTTCCATCCTCTCCTTTGGTAAGTTTTTAAATATAATTTATAAATTATAAATTCTCTTCCTTGAATCTGCACAAATTATTTTAAGATTAGTTAAACAATAATGAAAAATAAAAAAAAAATTGAGATCAATAATCTGATATTATTTTTATCTAATATTGATGCATTCAAAATGAGCAAAAGTGAACATAAACTTTTCATCAATCAATCTACATCCGAGTCCCAGATAAAGACATAGACCTAAATGCACAGTATAGAATGATGAAACAAATTTGAAATTGGAAAAATTGAAATAATATTGTGGAAGAACAAAGAGACAGATGAAAGAATGAAAGAGATAAGTGAAGAAGGAATGAGAGAAGTGAAAGAGTCAGATAGTGAATAATATATAAAGAAATGATGTCAATGTTAATATGTTGGGATATAGGGAAGAGATAGAGAAATTATAAAGTTTGGATAGTAGGACTCCTTGACTGCTCAATTTCTTGACTCCTTGACTTTCTTTTTTCAAAAAAAATATTATTAATTTATTATAAGAAAGTTCAAGAATATTATTCATTGAATAATATTAGTATCAATATAAATCTAAAGTCATTAAAAAATATTTATAGCACCATGTAAACTTAAAGTCAGTTAAGATATTTTAAATTTTTAATTAAAATTTTTTTAGTATAACTTTAAAATTAAATATATTTTTTATTTTATAATAATATATGAGTGTTAAATTTTTTTAAGCCCTTTGAAGTTTTGAAACCTAAAGCCGTTGCTTTACCTGCTTGGACATTAAGTCATCCGGAATTGATATTAGGGTTCAAAAGAAGCTATTAGATTTTGGAGAATTGCAATATTAATATTTTATTTTAAAAGTGTTATTTTCAAAGAGATAAAGGATGTTATAATTGGTAGAAATATTTTGTTATGTTATATGAATAAGTTTATTATGTTATGACTTAAACATACTAATATAGGATATAATTGATATTTTTAGCTTTAAGGACTAATTTTAATGAAGAGGAATGAGTGAATTTAACTATGACAGTATTTAAAATATCTGATAAGAATGTAAATAATCACATTTAGTGCATGTTAAAAATATTTTTAAGATTCAAAGTGTGTGACAAGTATAATGTGCAATACTACTATTGAAATGAATGAAAAAAAAAGAGAGATAAAAAATATACACCAAGATTTATATTAGTTTATTCTATCATAAGAATTATATCCAGAATTATATCCAGTTGTCTAAATATCTGATTAAATCAAACCATTATATTTTCAAGTTTTACAATAACTTCTCGACAAAAAAAAAATCTTACAAGATCTTTTATCACCACTTGAAAAATCTTATCACATAAAAGGAATAAGATCACCTACGTAAGTGAAAAAGAAAAGATACAAATGTGATTACAGTGCGAACTTATTAAAGTCATTGATTTCAACAAAAAATGAAGGTAAGAATACTTTAAGAAGCATTTTGCAATCTCAAGTTAGAGTCTCTCCTAGTAGAAAAATATTTCCAAAAGATATATGGTTTTGTTTTGATGTAATGCGTACAAAATAAAGCATCCATATAACTCATTATTCTACTAATCATCATTAAGATTAATTAGTATATAGTCTTCCTTTAATTTAAAGTATTTCAAAATCATACATTCAGAATTCTAGTCAAACCTATTTACAATATATCTCTAAAATTTTTTCAAAATAAGTCCTATCACTATTAGCATCACTCAACCTAATGATCTTTCAAGGATCCATCTACAACACACCATCTGCTCCCAGTAGAATCACGATCATCACAGATAAATATCAAAACACCAGCACAATAAAATAAAGGGTAAGTTAGCAAATTTTTAGCAATACAAAGTCATTCAATCAAGCAAGAAGTTTAACTCAACTTAAACACCTTAGATCATCCATCTCAATCAATTTCATCTAGCATTACAATTATAAGACATTGACACACTACAAACTTAACTCTATTTTCAGAAAACTCGTGCATTGAATATGTCCCGAGATATGCACAAGTTATACAACTTAAAACTGTGAATTCACACAGCCTCTAAACCAATGAATCGTTACTATTGTATGTCAATGTTAGTCCCCCTGAGACTTTTCTGACCAACTATGTTTTAAGCTGCAGTCACCCAGTTCAGACCTCTTTTGACTGTCACCACACCTAGTAATGTTCATCTATTTGATTCCTATTACTAGTAAAAGTCAGGATATCAATCGTTATTGATCAAATCCTTAGACAATGCATTTTCTAATTGACATAGGCACAGGTATTTTCTTTCTTGAAAACACTATATTTAGATCTTGACCAACTCCATTAATACTTTAACAATAACACACCATAATATAGGTCTCTACTGGTACCTTCATTCACTTTTCAATCTCAATCTCAAAAATGAAGAATTCACTAAACCATAAATACTATTAATTTAAATTATTAATTAATTTATCTTATTAAATGCACATCTTGTATTACAAAAGAATCAAACAATCAAAACAAAAAAGCTCAAAAATTCTGCTCTAGGACCATTCTCGCCTGGACGAGAATACCTCCTCGCTTGGACGAGAATACCTCTTCGCCTAGACGAGAATACCTCTTCATCAAGGTGAGACTAGACCAGAGAGCACCTCAGCTTCAGAGGTCTTCTCTCCTGGGCGAGAATACCACCTCGCTTGGGCAAAACACCTCTCGTCTGGGCAAAATTGAACCCGATAGCACCTCTCAGATTTCCAAGTAAACTCGCCAGGGCGAGAGTGTCAAGTCCAGGCGAGTTATGTAGTAAACCAACAGTTTCTCAGATGAATCATGTAGTTTCTACTACCTCAAAACTATCATGCATGTCTCAGATGATTAAATTGGACAAAATCAATCTGCATACATGATGAATGATCTACCCTAGCACAAACTATCTACTCAACAAACTATCTACTTGACAAACTATCTACCCAACAAATTAACATACCATCAATTTTTACAAAGTCACATCATACATGCAAAAAAAAATCAACTCAACATTATGAAAATTAAATCTCAATATCAGACCTGCAGATAACTTTCCCATATACTACAATCATTAACTTATCAAACCCTAACCTACATTCACACAGACCAAACAAAAAGGCAGGTCAACTTCCCTTACCTGAATCAGAGCAAGAGTTCTGTCAAATAGTTCCAACAACTACAATTCTCCTGGAACTCAAACGTGCACCGAATAACCTCCGATAAACTATTAGACTAACATTTTAAGACATTGAGCTCCACAAAGGCACCATTTGATGATTCGAAGGTCACATGCAAACTCAGACAACAAGGGAAATGAAATGTCTAAAACTGGTTTTAAGGAAAAAAGGATAGAAGATGAACTTACTCTAACTGAGGTTCTGCTCTCTGTTCTCCATCACGAATCCACTGTGGAGGTGGACTCCGCTTGCAAAACTGATTAAAGAGCATAGACATAAAAAGAAGTCAAATGAAAAAAAGAGATAGAAGTTTAGAGAAATGGTGACTCAAGTAAAAATAAGACTTGACTACTATTTTTTTTCTATAATTACTTATTTTCAGTTTAATAATATAATAATTATATATTTATTTCACTATCACAATTTTTACTCAAATAACAATTTTCTAAGCTGGTACATTTAAATAATTTTGAAAGAAAAAATTATATAGATTCCATCTATAAAGTTTAATCGATCAAAACTGTGTTTTAATATGATAATTTCACGTATTGGTAAAATTAGTCTAAAATAGAGCCAGTAAAACAATATCTAATTAAAATCAAATTATTTTAACCGATATTACAAAGTTGTATCAATTAATACACTATCAACATGACCACTTAAGTTTTAAGAGATTTTAATGTATTAAACTGTCATATTAATCTATTGAAATATTTTTCATTGTTTTTCAATCAAGTTTAGTAATATTTTTTAACACATAAAACACATTTTAGTGTATAATGTATTATAACATATGTAAACCAGAAAAAAAGTTTTATAACACTTTCCAAAGCTTTCTAAATTAACAAATGATCAAATCACATTTAAGGAAGCATTTACAATATGATAAAAACAAAAAATTAGAATCAAAATCTAAGATCAAACATAAAATCAACTTCTTTAACAATTGAATCGCCTACTTAGCACATTAGCATATTATGGTTGGAAACTTGGAATATCAAACTTATGATTATGAAATATTTTAACTTCAAATTTTTATATTAATAAATATGTTTTAAAGTTGATAACTAATTAAGTATATATGAAAAATATTAACGTGTTATTTAAGCAACTACGTAAACATTTATACAGGAATTTAAATATACATTTGGTTGAATTCTGTAACATGTTTAATTTGATTGATTAAGTTACATATTCGAATTTCTGTATTGTATGTGTTAAATATAAATATCGATGTCATAACAAATATATCTTATTTTCAGTAGTGTTTAAATGATATCAGTCAAGACATTAACCGGAGAGAAGTATTAATATTCAGTAAAAGATATTTAGTATAAATATTTAAAAAAACGTTAATTGATATTCAATTATTTATATATTGATTTATTACCTTTATTTCTCTGAACTAAGGTTCATGGGTCTTCTCAATCGAAAGTTTCAGCCAAAATTTCATACCAATTTTGGAATTGTTTCTATTGAATACTACTTTTTAAAAATAAGAGAAATTTAGGGATTGGGGAAAGGGTGAAAAAGGAGAGAAAAAGAAACATATTTTTGAAAATGGAAGCAAAAATTATTTTCATCAACCAAAAATAAAAATCTATACAATTTCACACATCAAAATGTCTCTGATACAACAATTTTCAAATCGATCACTGGTCGTTTCAGTTTCTCCTCCTGTGGGCATCACCATGTCTGAGAAAACTCGAACCTTTTGCAAAGCCACTCCTCCCAATCCCAACACACCCACTTCCTTCGTTGAAGCTTCCCACTCCAAAGTTCAAGTCTTTGTCAGGAGAAATAAAAAACCCAGAAAAATGGCTGTCAAACTTGAAGAAGAGGACCATCTTCCTTCAACCCAGGATCACAAGGTCTCAACTTTTCCATCATTTCTTCTGTTTCTGCATAAATGGATCAATGGGTGTGTGAGTTATGAATCATGGGCTCTTCGTGTTGTTATGATAAGGTTCTTGACTTGCGATGAGTTATATGATCAGGTTCCGGTTACAAAGAAGTTTGGCCTTCCAGCAATAGAAGATTTTGCGTACTGTGGAGCAAATGAATTGACTCGGCGTGGTCAGTACCTTTCTCCCCTTTAGTTTTGTTTACAATGTTGATTGATATTCCCTGTTTTCACTTATGGCATGTTGAACCATTTATTTTCTGTGTAATCTTTTATGTGCTTTGCATATTTAATTTCACAACAGCTACATGGTCCCTTTTTAGGAGTATTATGAATTTTTCAGTGACAACTGTAGTAACCACAGCCTGCCTAGTTACTCACTGTAGTAACCAAACATTCTCATGTTCATCTATTCTGATTGAAGTAATGAGTTCTCATACAAATAGCTCTTCTTGCAGGGAAAGCAGAAATGGAATCAGATGTGGCTTCAGCAGCAAATAAAGTTGCTTCAACTAGGCCTGGTGGTAAGAATTAGAAATGGTTAGGTGTATAGTTGCAACATGCAAGTTTTTAGGTGTTTGTTTGCTTATTAAGGGAAATAATCTGGATTCTATCCTCCCTCTCTCTATATTGGGAAAACGGTTTAAGGAGAAGCGTTGCTTTGTTTTTTAACTGCACTCCTTAGTTCTGCTTGTTCATGTGTGAATAGGATGCGTGAACTTCTTCTGGATGGATTAACTAAACTTTTGCTCCATCTAGTGTTCCAAAGATCATCTTTGACAAATTTTTGACTCAGATGTCCCAGATTTTTATTTCATCACTAATTTGGAATTAAAAAAATCAAGCCCCTCATCTTTAACCATTCAATTCTGGACAGAAATGATGGCAACGATCTGACATGTTTCAATTGATTAATATTTGGGTTTTTGTGTCCAAAATCAATATTTTAGAGCAATAGGGATATCAAAATTTAATTACTTCTGTTAGGTGATGAGGTTGATAATTATGTTGACATATATTTTGCCTTGATATCAATTTGTTTCAAATGCATTAATATTTGAGCAAAGTTCAAATTGTGTGTGTCAAACTTGTGAAGCAGTAATTAATAGTACTGAAAATTGAAACTTGGAACTTCTGCTTCCTTTTTAAAAATATATTTCCCCTTTTAGATCAAACTTAATTTGTTTTAATTGCAGGATTTTCCTTAAAAAGTTTTTAAATACAATGCTTTTAAAATTGTTAAATCTGGGGGACCTGGGAAATAATTAATTTAGCCAAGCAGACTCTCGCTAGTTCAAGTTTGTGTATGCACTTAAATACTGTGTTTACCAGAGTACTTAAATGCATGCACAAGCAATTATGTAGTAAACATATTAATTTAAAGCTGAGATTTAGCTGAACTTTGCAATTTTTATTGCATGTCTCTTTATGTATGTTCAAGTACTCTGTTTTTGCCTGTTGATGAAATTTCATATTTTTTTTTTTCAGGAATGTATTTAATGAAGTGTACACCATTAAGTTTTTACCTGGAAGTTAAAATTTAATTGTTGAAATAATTTTGAAAGCATATTAATTTGAAACTAATTTACTTCCCATCTATTTTGGTTGAGCTTAAATTATTTAGTTCATCTACGATATAGGTGAATCACCTGCTCACTGGGAAAAGGTGCTCGAGGGGATTCGCACAATGAGGTGTTCTGCAGATGCACCAGTAGATACTATGGGATGTGAGAAAGCTGGTGATACACTACCTCCTAAGGTCTGACTAAGTATTTTACTGCTGTTAATTTGATCTGTGATGAAAATTTAAGGTTTAATTATTGGTTTCTGTGTTGTTGCTTTTGAGGGAAAGTGATTGCCAAATAAACACTGAATAGAATATGGCTTGCCAAACAACATTTTGGGGTAGAAAAAGACAACATGTTGAATACTGTCTATTTGACAATTCCAATAGTCATTCATCAACGAGTATAGCAATTACTCATTCAATTAGTAGATGATGATGATGAGTTGATGACCAAACTAGTTAGTCATCTGTGTAATCTTGTATTGAATGGATTGGTTGCCTTCTCATACTTTCAGGGCCTTTTTGAAAGATACATTTCTTCTTACATTGTTGTTGTGATTTCAGGGATATTGTTATTCCTTTAACTTCTATATTTTGTATGAAGCATGATGTGAATAAGTTTAACCTTATCAAAATTTCTGTGTATAGGAGAGAAGATTTGCTGTCCTGGTATCTTCTCTATTATCTAGCCAAACAAAGGATCCTGTTACTCATGGTGAGTATATATGCCTTCTGAAGTTTATAGTTAAAAAATTATTGTTGATAAGTTTCCTGGCTTTTATACATTTCTAAGATGATAATGTTCTGTTTACCTTATGGAAATATGAGAAGCATTGACTTGCCGCAAGTAAAATATTTCATAGTGGCAGAAGTTTCTTATGTCAACTTATTGAGATGGAAAATATAGAGAAACTGAAAATATTGGTTAAAATACGAGATTATTAATGTCTAGAAAGTAATGACTTTGTGTGGCTTTTTTGGGTTGAATTTAGGTTGGCTTGGATATGGGTAATGAGTTCAATATGCTTGTTTTTTAAAGTTATGAGAAAGCTTGAAAGATTGGTAGGATTGCACGTGTGACAAAATCCCGGTTACCAACATCTTTTAGGCTATTAAAAGTGGATTTGTAAGTTAAACGCAAACAAGCCTCTCCACATTTGAAGTAATTTAAATGAACATTGATAGAGCATTTCTTATGAATTATGATGGTAGAAGACTATAAGGGTGCTTCCAACAACCTAAAAGATGGCAACGCAATACTAGAACAAAAAGGAAAGAAAATGCAGGAAATTTGAACGTATTTTTTTTTATAAAACACGACAGAACGAGAAGTAGTAGAAGGAAGTAGTCAAGGGAGGGAAGTGCTAGCAAAAATGGATATTATCTATGTATGTTGATATAGATTGAATGCTGTATTGCAAATTAATTGGTAATTTAAACAAATATTTTGGCCATGTTGTACCTTTGCCCCCAAAATTTTGTTTTACCATCAGTTTTAATGTACGTAGTTCATACTCGGTAGTTGCTTGAAAATGTGTGCAATGCTTCAACTACAGTTCTAGTTACAAGTGTTTTTTTAAGAGTAGGAGCAATTCAACGCCTTCTTCAAAATGATCTGCTTACCGCTGAAGCAATCAATAATGTTGATGAAGAGACCGTCAAGAAGTTGATTTACCCTGTATGTTCCTTGTTTCTAATGCATGTCCTTAGCTTCATGTTATCAATTCAATTACTTTTTGGTTATGCTTCATTCTGTAATGTAATTATGCTTGCACTTGTGTGCATTTTTTCCAGGTTGGGTTTTATACAAGAAAAGCCACTAACTTGAAAAAAATTGCAAATATTTGTCTCATGAAGTACGACGGAGACATACCTAGCTCAATTGACCAACTGCTGTTACTTCCCGGCATTGGTCCTAAGATGGCTCATTTGGTATGTGTAACAGCTTCTCTAATTCAAGCACCATGTTTCATTAGATTTCAGAAGTTAATCTTGTTAGTGCACATTAGGTTATGAATGTTGGATGGAACAATGTCCAAGGCATATGTGTAGATACTCATGTCCACCGCATTTGCAACCGCCTTGGCTGGGTCTCAAGATTGGGCACAAAACAGGTTCCTTTAAGTTTTGACATCTTCACATTCTATGTATGGGACATTCTTAATTTATTTGTTCTTCCAACATCTTGGGACAGGTGCAGCTGTAATGAACTTCATTAGATTTGCTTCTTTTAGGAGAAAAAGTTATGCAAATCATTGTTATACTATATGAGGACATTTTATGGAATGAATATTCTATGTTAAATTATCAGATCAGAAACTATCACATTTATAGTAGCAAACAAACAAAAGAATTTGACATTTGTAGCATGTATGAGAGTATTCAATTTTAGTCATAATTGGTTTGGATTTAGTTTCTCTTCTCAATGTGTCTAATGGTCAGAATTGAAAGTTACCAATCTTGTTCAAATTGCTAGAAAACTTCAACACCTGAAGAGACAAGAGAGTCACTGCAACGGTGGCTTCCAAAGGAAGAATGGGTTCCTATAAACCCTCTATTGGTAAGTCCGAATCATTCTCAAAGTCCTACTGAACAATTTGTTGTATTATTCATTCATATTGATTTTTCTTATTCTTCTGTTTCTCTTCACCAAATCAATCATCTTATCTAACAGGTAGGATTTGGACAAACAATTTGTACACCTCTAAGACCTCGTTGTGGAGAATGCAGTGTAAGAGACTTGTGTCCCTCAGCCTTCAAGGAGACCTCAAACTCAAGCCCATCTTCTAAGTCCAAAAAGCCCGGGCTGAAAAAGAAGCCTTAACATTCACCACTCTCAAAAACACATTAAGCTTGAACCATTTTTTGTGGAATTGGGTTGCTTTTTTGGTCACTATTTTGACATGCATACATATTTCCAAGTATGCCTGTGACCAAATTTTTACTGTGGTTACATTTACATTATATGCTGCTCCACATCTAAATATGTATATATTTTTTTGTAAGAATACATATTCACCGTTGGATGATCTGAAACTTAAGGGCTTTTATAAGCCTTGAATTTTTATATTTTTTCTATCTTTTTTATTTTGTGCAACAATAATTCATCCAAGTCTCTTTGCCCACGTAATAAAGTTTAATTCCTTTCTATTCATTTAGACTTTACAAGGACTTGAGTCACGTGCATTAAGATTGATAATATATTTGGATATTTCTTGAGAATGAAAAAATTACATTTGAAATGAATGTCGTGGCTATTAACCATCGAAACTTGGAATGAAGGCTTCATTAGTGCATGCTTTAATTTGCATCTAAAACCACATTTTTGGAAACTTTGTATATGTTTAATTTTAATGTAACATGTTAATTGAATTGAAATAACTTTAAATAGTTTTCGCGTTTAATAAAAAAAATATGTACAGAATTTTACTGTTAACTTACTTTTAGCATCAAAATATCTAAATATATTTATTTAAATATCGATTTCATCAAATTAGTTTTTTTAAAACTCGAAATTATTTGATGAGTCTCAACTAGTAAAAATTTATTAGAAATCACATAAAATGGACTAAGTGAAATTTTATGATTTTATTAGAAATAAAAATTTATAATTTTTTTAAGAAATTTTAATTAATAGCAAAATAATAAAGTCTCCTATTTTAATACTCAAATACCTAGCAGAAAAATTCTGGCTTCTAAAGTCACGTACAAAAATTGAAAAGTTGCAAACAATTAGTTTTTATTTTAATTGGGTTCAATTATAGCAAAATTAAATATAATCTAATATGTATAGTTTCAGAGCTAAGTATAGATCAAGTAGGGGCTGTTGTGGGCTTTTTTGTTCTTGATTCAGCCCAGATGTTTACAGTTAGGCCCAAAAGCGAAATGTGTTTTGGCAACCGACCCGAATAACGATTCGGATCAGAAGATTCGGATTCAGTGACTCGGTGTTCATCGAGTGGAGGAACTGAGCAGAGGACTTTCGGAAGTGATTGTTACTTCTCAGATTCTCGTCCTTAGAGAGAGAAAGAGAGAAAGGAGAGAGAGAGAGAGAGATGACGGTGGCAGCAGGAATCGGTTACGCTCTGGTAGCGTTAGGGCCCTCTCTCTCCCTCTTTGTTTCCGTCATTTCCAAAAAGCCCTTCCTCATTCTCACTGTTCTCTCCAGGTACGCCAGCTCCATTTATTTTCGATCGATCTCACGTAACCACAAACGCTGTGCCATGCAATTTCGCAATTCACCCTCGCCTTGTTACTGTTTGCTCCATTAGTTACTCTTCAATGCGAGTTAGGGTTTTATGATTAGTCTATTGGCTTCAAAGGCCACATTTATGCGTTGATTCTTATGAATTTTTTTGCTGTTGATTTAATTTGTGAATGCAGTACACTGTTGTGGCTTATTAGTTTGATTGTGCTGTCTGGAATATGGAGGGGGTTTTTGCCCCTCAATACGACCGCATGGTGGCCTTTTGGAATTCTTATATTCTCATCTGTTGCTTTTCAAGAAGGCCTCAGGCTGTTCTTCTGGAAAATATACAAGTAAGCTTATATTGCTCACTGCTCTGCTGTAAATTGTTGCATCCATTCCTGTTTTTTTCTTCTCAAATGCTGTGATTTTGTTATTAGGTTAAAATAAAAATATGGTTCCTACACCTCACCATTTTTCATTTTGGTTCCTTTATATATAAAAAGTAGCAATCTACATTTTAGTCTTATATGAAGAAATTGACACTTTTTTTTTTTTTTTTTTTTTTTTTTTCATTTTAGAATCTACTTGAATAAAAAAAAATTAGTCCATCCTACATTAAAAATTCTATATTTTGGTCCTAACACTGTTATAACTTTAATAAACAGTAAGAGCTAAATTGTGAACAACTGTCTTGCAGGGAAAAACGAAAATAGTGTTGGATATAGACACTGAGTTTATAATTTAACCTTGTTTTCATTTTATGCTTTTGGAAACTAATTTACAATATGATAGAGGAAGTGTCTGACAATTTTGTACAAAGTGTTTATTTTGATATGCTATACCAATGTTGCTTTTGCCTTTTGTGTCTGGATTATTTATTCTATTTTATTTTCCTGTTGATATTTTGTAGGAGGTTAGAAGACATATTAGATGCCTTTGCTGACAGAGTATCAAAACCACATCTTCTTCTGACAGATAAGATGCTGATTGCTCTGGGTAAGAAAATGGAGGCTTTCATGCCTATGAAGATTGCATTTGTTTGATCAACTTTTGGATTAGTTTATTAGCTATTTGCTTTTGTCAGCTGCTGGAATAACCTTGATGATAATCCCTTTGTCTGGATCCTTTATTTTAGTTGTATGATAAAATGAATAACTTGTTAAGATGCTATTAGAAAAAGATATTTTCCTTTTGGTATATGATCTATATTGTGCACGATAAACTGTGATTTTTTAGTAAAATGAATATTGGATTTTTATTTTTCACAGCTGGTGGGTTGGGTCATGGTGTTGCCCATGCTGTGTTCTTCTGCATCAGCCTATTAACTCCTGCATTTGGTCCTGCAACATATTTCGTTGACAGGTGTTCAAAAGTTCCATTTTTCCTTCTTTCTGGTGAGTTTTCGCAACGCTGGTTGTTGTATGCATTTATAAGATGGGATTTTACAGCTTCAAACTTTTGAAAACTTTGCCATCTAAGGATTTGCATATTCATTCATTTATTGCCTCATGAGAACCTTTTAATAGCGTTTTCCTCCCATTAAGCCTCAGTTTCTATATATAAACAGCAATAGCTCTGATTTTTTTTTTTCTCTTTCAAATCGAGATATGATATTTTTAGTATGTAACTTCTCCAATTAGTTCACCGTTTTTATATACGTTGCAGCTATTATTGCTCTTGCATTTGTCACAATCCACACATTCTCAATGGTCATCGCATTTAATGGGTACACAGAGGGGAACAAAGTGGATAGATATTTTGTTCCCGTTGTTCACATTGTTGCAGGAATGGTGGTAAAATCTCACTCTTTGCATTATATTTTTGCCTAAAATTTACAACTGTAACTAGTAACCAGCCAACTTTCACTAGTGGTGCCTGTCTGCTTGAATTTTAGAAGGTTTCAGAAAACATTAAATTTGTAATAATAAAAGGTCCCCTGGATATACTGTGAACTATATTTATGGATTAAGATTTTGGAATTTAAATGATTCTTAGATGAATTTTGGCTTCAATTAATACTTACTTAAAACTACACTTTTTTCTTTGACTTGCTGTTTCCTTATTCAGACACTGGTGAATTTGGCGCCTGGTGGTTGTGCTGTTGGCATTCCTCTTCTTTATTTCATTGCTATCTTGACCTTGGCTCATTGTGGGAGGATGGTTTGGAGAAGATTGACAGAAAATCCAATCAGGCCAGGTCACTCATAGTAATTGATAATCTTTGTAAAAAGTCTCCCTATAGTTTGCTTATTGCTCGCCATAGGAATACGTAAGATATCAGAAGTTATAATGCACAAAAGGTGTTTCTTTGATTTGATGCTCCCATCTTCTTACAATGTGCGGGGCCTAAAGTCGACTTCTTTTAGTATTTGTCTGTTTTACTTGTCATCGTTGTAATTAGGTTTATTCAAGTTTTGGTTGCAGAAGCCAGTTTGTTGAAGTCTTGGTCGTTTAGTATTTAGAAAATGAAAGTCTAGTAGGTTAATACTTGTGAACGAATTTTTCCTTAAGTTCCTTTTGAAAGAGAAAAATAATAGAAAAAATTGAAATTAGTATCTCCACGAGTTCTATTTAGAAAAATAAAATAAAAAGACAAATTAAAATTAGCTTCTTCACGAGCTTTTTTACAAGAAAAAGTAGACTTTATTTTCTCCATAAACTAAAAGTAGCATGTATATTAGTTGAAGAATAAAATTTGAAGGAGATTATATGAGAGGGTTTCTATAAATTAATTTTGGACATCATGTTTTTAAATTTCGTTTTGTCAAATGTTAATTGGGTATATTACAGAGTGTATGGCATGCATTATTTCCTTGAATTTAATCTCAGTTACTTAAACAATCAGCTAGTTAATTATGTGTTTCAAATTCAACTCTGGTACAGCCAGGTATGAAATATATTTTTAAGCTGGAAAGGTTACACCCAAGAACACAAAAATAGTTTTAGGGGAAGGATTTTGGAAACAATGGCAATACCTCCCCAGCTCTGTCCCAAGCACAGCTTGTTCATACTTTTAATAAAAAACAATTCCAAAAGTACTTACAAAACTGAATTTTAGTTTTGTTGAAAAACAACTTGCTATAGTAATTTTGGAAAATTCTCGTGGCCCGGAGGCTTCGTCCATCTTCCAATGCTCCTCCCATTCTTTCCCCCAATGAATTAAATTATCATATAATTTTACGAAAAAGTTAACAATTAGGAATTAAAAGATAGTATGTAATTGATAATTTGAAATGTATATATATAATATCAAATAGTTGTTACTTTTCCTATTTTAATTTATTTTAAATGATTAACTAAGCTAAAAAATTATAATTTTGTAATCATTTTTAAATATTGTATTAACTGAAATAATACAATATAAATCAGTTGACAAAATAGAAAATGTCACCTGTTTTTACCCAGTCTACCAAAAAGTTATAAGCTTCAATTGTATTTTGAGGAAGTTTACCATACAAAGTGGCAGGGTCTTATAAAGAAAGATATTTAATGTCAAGCTCGCTCTTCACCCTATTTGGAGAAATTACAGTCCCATGCATGAGTTATTGAGAGATTCCTCCAGCATGAACACATCACCATTAAACTCTGAATCAAGCCCTTCACGTCCATCAAACTCCTTCAGCCCCACCAATGTCTCGATTGAAATCTCGGGCTCTTCATCCAAACAAAAATCTTTAACCAATGAAATGTCATAATTTGACTCATGATCCTCATTAAGAAGAGTCTTGTCAACACATAGCACTTTGTTGTCATCTTTTGTGCCTTTCAATGCAGCTTTCTCACCATTCAACTCTGTAGAACCAAACACAAGCCCTCCCCTTGGTGAGATACAAAATGGGCTCCAGGATTCCTCAAAACTCCAGCTGAATTTCCCTTCATATGGCCAAAAAAGTGGTTCATCAGTACTAAACTCTTGCATGTCTTCAATTTCTAGAAGTTGCTCCACTGAAGTATTGTCTTCTGATCTGACACACTGTATTCCATTGATGCTTAGAGGAGTTGAAGGGTTCTCAGATGACAATCCATGATAAGACTTTGAATCTGAAGAATCATAGCTGAAGTCACACTGGATGCAAATATGAGTTGAACTGTTGTTAGATGAAGATCCACAATAAGACCCTGATCCTGAGGTCTCAGAGCGGCCACAGGGAGAATTTGTAGCAGTTGCATCATTCACAGTTCCGGTCAAACTCATCGTAGTACCTCTTCTTGTCAAGAACAGTGACTTACTGCTAAATTGGACTTGTCAAAGAATGTCCTTTTATGATAATTTTTTTTTAAATAAATAAATAAGATCGAAGCATTTAATGGAGTGTTTCAACTCATTTACAATCCATTTACATTTTTGTTTTAAAATCACAAAAGAAAGAAAAAAATCATGAAATATACGAGGTTAATGGTAAAATGATAAAAAGAGGATGACTTTCTTGTTTTTTTAAGAATTTTCAAATCAACAATGATAATAATTATTCCCACGCAATTATTATATTTTAATCTCTAATTTTAGAGACTAGAGATTTTAACGTACACTTTTGAGCTTGTCAATTTTGGGGTCTATAAAAACTAACGTGAATTAACATAGGTAGAGACTAAAATATAAAGTTTTTTATAAAGATCAAATAAGTAACCAAATCTAATAATTAAACAAGATCACGAAGTTAAAGGAAGAGAAACATGCCAATTGTGTAAGAATCCATCCAGTAGTGTAATTACACTGAATTGATGAGTGTGATATTTGGAACTAAATATTTTGGCTGATAAACGCATTCATATAATATAAATGAACACGCAAAAAAGAACAAAGCTTCCAAAAGACATAAAACAGATAGAAAGAAAGTCATAAGCCACTCAGAAGAGGTTTTAGCCTTTGGATTTTAATTTGACGACAAAAAACTATACAAACCCAATTCACCTAGTGCAACAACCTACGACAGATGCAGGGATAGTAAAAAAAAAAAAAAAACATCACATGGAAGAAACAAACTGCTTCTAAAACCCATTACCTTGCTTCTACTCTGGAAACCACACCACATGCTTTGAGTTTGATCAAAGAAAGGAATTTTGAGAGAAAGAGAGATGAAAAAAAAAAAAAAAAA